>Ga0307414_10000228_pt1 | contig 36801 bp, 33 predicted proteins | sample DK1Ometagenome_FD_203804 | JGI IMG/M metagenome (GOLD analysis project Ga0307414, IMG submission 203804) | Maize rhizosphere microbial communities from greenhouse at UC Davis, California, United States - DK15-O-3 | ecosystem: Host-associated > Plants > Roots > Rhizosphere > Soil | place: USA... | reverse complement strand
AGAGAATCTATTCGAAAACAAAGATGGTCCTGAAGTTTCATTTTCCGACCAGCTTGTTAAGCTTTAAAACACCACCTCAACTTGCTAGGTTCAGGGCAAGACTCAAATTGTTGAACATTGATTTGGTTAAAATAATTACGCAGTAAACTGATACATGATTTTAAGAATTTGAAACTACTCTCGAGTAAACCATTTAACTTAAGCAATTATGGAAAACGTTTGATGCTTTTGCGGGGAGATATTCTCTCAGGAGAGCATGATTTTTAAAGTTATTTTCTTCGAGCATTCAACCTATGTACCCATTCACCATTTTTCTTTTGAAAATCGCATCTGAGTAGTTTAACTTAATGCATTAACATAGCTTCAATGAAAGAATTCAAGTCAATTATTCGGACTTACGAACATTACAGATCGTTAGGCAAAAAAGCAGCACTGGCCACAGTGGTCCAAGTGGATGGCTCTGCATACCGGAGGCCTGGAGCCAGAATGCTGGTTTCTGAAGAGGGGGAATTGACTGGAGCCATCAGTGGAGGATGCTTGGAAGGAGATGCACTTCGCAAAGCTCAAACGGTGATTTTTCAACAAAAATCTATGCTCGTCACATACGATACTACTGACGAAGACGATCAAAAATTTGGTGTGGGTCTTGGCTGCAATGGAATTATTCATGTATTGATAGAACCTGTAGATTATCAATACACTATGAATCCTATTGAGCTCCTGATAATTGCATTGAAAGAGCGTATTTTTAGTCGATTGATCACCATATTTTCTGTTAAATATTCTAAGCAAGAACAAGTAGGGACAAAAGTTTTAGTTAGACAAAATGAATTTTTTGGAGATAAAAATGGTATCGATGACGAGCTTTGGATGAAGATCGAACAGGAAATAGAAATCAGTGATTCCAATCATCATATTATCCGAAAATACAAATTCCTTGATGATGTTCAGGTATTCATAGAATCCATCAAACCTACCACTCGCCTTTTCCTCTTTGGTGCTGGAAATGACACCGTTCCTTTGGCTAAGATGGCAGACCTCCTTGGAATGGAAGTAGTAGTCATCGATGGTCGAAAAAATCTTGCTACTACAGATCGCTTTCCATCTGCCCTGCAAATCATTACCGGGTCAGGTGATGAAGTAGTACGCCAACTAGCTACAGACACTATTAGTGCAGCGCTCTTGATGACTCACAATTTTGAATACGAGGCGCTGGTCTTGGAGGATTTATTACCGCTTGCTTTACCTTATGTGGGGATTTTGGGACCAAAGAAAAAGTCGGAGAAATTAATTGATCGATTAGAAAAGAAAGGAGTGTCTGTTAATCAAGCTACTATCTATTCACCAATGGGATTGGATATAGGTGCCGAAGGTTCTGAAGAGATTGCATTGTCCATATTGGCTGAGGTGAAAGCGGTTTTGGCAAAAAAACAAGGTACCTTTCTGCGAAATAAGACAGGGCCGATACACGAAGAGCATCGATGAAATTGAGACTGCCTACCTTTGCCGGTTGGCAGCATGAGGAAAACGCTTCACAGTGCATTGATTATCAAAAACCTGTCTTTCGGCAGACAAGTGCTAGATTCAATGGCCTTACAAAAACTATTTTAACTATATGACAACAGGAATAATCATACTTGCAGCAGGGGAATCAATCAGATTAGGCTATCCAAAACAAATCGCCAAATACAAGGATAAAACGCTACTTCAACTCGCTATAGACGCCGCAAATGATTCCAAAGCAGACAAAAGGGTGCTTGTATTGGGAGCAAACCGAGATGAAATCAAGAAAACATTTCCTGGGGCAAGTATTCCAAATATTCCCAATCCAAACTTTAAAAAAGGTATGTCTTCCAGCATCAAAGTCGGCTTGGAATACATGCTAAAACTTGATAAACCCGATCAGGTGATTATTATGCTATGTGATCAGCCCTTTGTGGATGCTAAGATTCTGAATAAGCTTATTGCCACGCAAAAGAAAGAATCAAAAGGTATTGTAGCCTGTGAATATTCAAAAACAATTGGTGTTCCAATACTTTTTGGAAGTGCCTATTATAAGGAGTTGATGGAGCTTACTGGTGATGATGGTGCTAAAAACGTTGCCCTTGCCCATGAGGATGATCTGGCGACCGTTGCCTTTCCAAAAGGTAAAGTCGACATCGATACCGAAGAAGACTTAAGGGATTTGAATCTATAATCTTGGGAAATACGGATTACGGACTAAGTGAATTGGGAAAAATCATTTTGACCGTACTATATCATTCTATCAACTACCCTCTGAAAAAAAATATTACGTTCCTTATCCCCGAAGTTCCCTCACCACATTCTCCAACCATTCTGCTGCATCTAATACTTCCTGTCTCGTGGTATTTCTCCCTAAACTAAAGCGGATAGATGCTCTACCGAGATCTGAATTGATGCCCATTGCTCCGAGGACATGGGAAGGTTTAGGAGAAATGCTGGTGCAGGCCGAGCCTGAACTCACTGCTACTTTTTGACATACTTTTCGTAGCAGCTCCTCTCCTTCCACTCCTCCAAACGCAATATTTGTAACATGTGAAAGTCTGTTTTGACCACCATTCAAATTGGTGTCTGGAAGAGATAGAAGTTTATTCTCAAGTAAATCACGTAGTACTTCCAAGCGTTTTGCTTCCTCTTTCATATGCGCTATTCTCACTTCGGCAGCTTTACCAAAGCCCACAATAGCAGGTACATTGAGTGTCCCACTTCGAAAACCTTTTTCATGTCCTCCTCCATGGATTTGAGTCTGGGGCTTAGGAAGTGGATGATTATGTCTGATGTACAGCGCACCTACGCCTTTTGGTCCAAATAACTTATGTCCCGTTAGTGCTAAAAGGTGAATACCACTAACCGAAACTGGAATTTTGCCAACTGCCTGAACGGCATCAGTAAAAAATATGATGTTGTGTGCTTCAGCCAATCTTGAAATCCGATCAATTGGATGGATTACCCCCGTCTCGTTATTGGCCCACATTAGACAAATCATTGTGGTATGCGGAAGTATGGCGGCTTTTAACTGCTCAAGATCAATATTCCCTTCGCTATCTACAGGCAAATAGGTGACCTCTGCGCCTTCTAGCTCTAGGGCATGAAACGTATCTAGCACGGCCTTATGCTCTGTGAGGCAAGTGATGAAATGCTGCTTTTCTTCTTTCGAATAGGCGTTAAAAACCCCTTTAATAGCGAGATTAATTGCTTCAGTTGCCCCTGAAGTTAAAATAATCTCTTTTGCCTGTGCCCCAATCAAATTAGCAATTTGTTCACGAGCAGTCTCCACCCCATTTTCAGCCATCCAGCCAAAAGCGTGTGATTTGCTGGCCGCATTCCCGAAATGTTCACCGAACCACGGGAGCATCGCTTGTATGACTTCAGGTGAGCAGGGGGTTGTCGCGTTATGATCGAGGTAAATGGGATAGTTCATATTTTAAAAGTACACAGACAATGGTTTATAGACTGTAATTGATCTCATTTAGTCATAATTAAATGATCTAAGTCCAGGACGATGGACTACAATAGTTAGTTCAATGCTAATTTGCTGATTCTTGACAATATTAAAAAGTTAGAATTGAACTGACACCAGTATGCGGCTTGTTGTAATATGTTAATTGACTCTAAACGAACAATTTCTGATTCTTCTTGATGAATTGATAATGAACAAAATTTCATTGTATGGAAGAATCTTTCATTGGAAAATTGATTTGACCACTTTTATTCTACAACTTCAGTCATGCAAGAAACTTGGATACTTCCCCTCCCGAAACCTGAAATCCCATCTTCTGAAGAAGTAAAGCAAGTTTTATTTGCTCATCAAAAAGATTTGGGGATTTTTCTCTCCTATTACTTTAAGAAGGAAGGAGCATTGGCTGAAAAAGTGGATCTAGCATCTGAAATCAATTTTAGGGGCGCAAAATCAGGAGACTTTGAGTTAGAATTTGATTTGATACACTTCAATGCTTGTTTGGCAATTCACGAACAAAACCGTGATCGCATGAAAATTACATTTGAGATTGATGGGAACGAGTTGATCCTAACTGGCCCATATTGGCCGGAAAGAGGAATGGATGAAATATAGATTTTTTATTAGTTGGAAAGTGGGAAAATGGTAAAGTTGAACTGTTATAAAGTGGGTAAGGTGGTAAGGCTATAAAATACTATGAGAATACGTGTATCAGTATTGATTATGAGCGATTTATATGATAATGAGCTTGCCGCGTCCTGTTTTTCCTGATTAAAAATCGGCAAAAGAGGCCATCATTTGACCTTGATTCTTTAAGGGGATTGCTTGCCGGCAAAGGCAAGCTTCGTTCCGCGCAATGACGATTCTTGTCTCTTGGTTCTTGTCTCCTGCCTATGCCTGCCAATCAGGTTTCAGGGCTACGCCCCTTTTCAATCGAATACCCCTTTCTACCTACGGCAGGCTTTATGAATCCTGGCTACGCGCCTTTTCAATCGAATCCTCGTACTAAATACTTGATACATAGTACTTAATACTTAATACGCTATGGTCTGATTCCTATTCCAAAACTAAGGTAGGGTGCAGACATAAAGCTGGACATTTCCTGGTCAGCTAACCGATAATTAGCCAAAGGCAATTCATATCCGGCAGACATTGAAAAAACTAATTCAAATAATTTTCGCTGCGTCAATGGAAGCCCATATTCCGCAAATACCTGTGGCTTAATCATGAGGCCACTATTCTTTAGATAGCCATCAAAATTCCGCTCTTCAAAAAGCTCAGGAAAATCCGGTTTGTCATTTGAAGTGAGCGTATACCGGATATTTCCAAATCCCAATCCAGCCATAGCTCCAAAACCAAAATTTCGGTATTGGATCACTTTGTAGCCTCCATTCGCATATATTCTTAAGCTATTCAAGGAATGGCTTTTAGTAGTTGATGCTGCCCCTTTCATTGCTAGATTATATATTTCTGCTCCATAAAGGAGGTTTTCAATATCCCCAAATATTTTCAAACCCCAATTCGACGGCATTCCCTTCAGCGGGTTGAGACCAGCATCTTTGAGTTTATCATTGAATTCTGCAGGGGTAGTAAAATGAATTCCACGAATAATGGCTACACCAATACTCGCATCTTTATAAAAAAAGTTACGGTCAGGCATAGAAATACCTGCACCCACTCGAATAAATGCACCACTTTGGGTATTATCAAAAGCGATTTCCTTCATGTTCCATTTACCTGCTATGGGACTAAATGAATAGCCAACTTTTGTCATTACCTGAAGTGCTTCAGACCTTCCCAATAAATCAAAATCATAACTAAGTTGAAAGCCTATTTCAGTAAGAAAATTACCATAGTTCAATGTTCCTTTTTGAATATTCTTTTCCCGCAATACGATGCCTTTCTCAGGATTTGCCAGGAACTCCTGAAGATTCTCAGGCCCTTCAGCAGGAAGCATTTGGAAGTTGAGAAATCCTACTCCAAGGGACATGTAATGAATGAGTTGGAACTTGGATTCCTCAGTAAAAGCATAGCCGACATTCAGCAACGCCCTGGAAGTTCTATACCCCATTCTATAATCATCAAACTCACTTACTGCTCCTCGATTATGAAGCACTTCCATCCCGATTACAAAATCATTGATTCTTGTCTGGTATCCAAGTCCAATCGTGTGATACTTATTCCTGAGGCCAGAAAGCCCCCTGTCAAGTAACATCTGATCAAACTGATTTAATTTTGCACCCGATGTGCCAGCCGTCACATAAATCGTGGGTCTCTTCGTAAGCAATTTCTGAGAACTTGCTGTTAGGCTGAAGAAAAAACAAATAATTAGAAAACTCGCTCTGGTAAAAAAAGGCATCAATAGACTTAATTTGAAATAAGCTGGGCAAAACTTTTTCCCATCAGGCAAAATTAATGCTAAACCCCAATCAAGTTACCTCTTTTGGATGAAGATATTTGATTAATTTCTCATAAAGAACTTCTGGAAGGAATGGTTTAGGAATAAAATCATCAATACCAATCTCTTCCATTTCTGATTTTATTTCATTTAAAGATGTTGCAGATAACACTAGAATGGGGAGTTTACTCTTAATTGGATCGCAATTGGCCCTGATTTCACGTGCTACTTCAAAGCCATCTTTAATAGGCATCTGTATATCCAGAAGTACAATGCTAAAATCATTTTCTTGAAGGGCATCAAGTGCTTCCTGTCCATCAGATGCCATCATAAGTTTACCAACGTTCCACTTTTTGAGAAACTTCCTGATCAATACCTGATTCACCAAATTATCTTCTGCTACTAATATAGAAGCCTGCTGTAAGGACTTTGTATTTTTGCTGTGGATGGTAGTATCACTCCCCTCCGATATGTCCAAAAGATCAAAATCAAGTATAAATTCAAATTCGCTTCCCAAGCCAACCTCAGATTTGACCTTGATTGATGAACCGTGAAGTTCAATCAGTCGCTTTACGATCGCCAAACCTAAACCAGTGCCCCCAAATTTTCTTGTGGTCGCAGAGGATGCTTGCGTAAACGCTTCAAAAACGATTTGAATCTTATCTTCCGGAATACCAATGCCCTTATCAATGATAGCGAATTTGATTGAACAACTAGTGTTGCCCGTTCTGACTACTTTTAAAATGATTTTGATATGTCCATTCTCGGTGAACTTAATCGCATTAGAGACTAAATTATTTATGATCTGCGAAAGGCGCATTGAATCCCCAAACAATATCGGCGGAATTTTTTCGTCAAGTGAAGTAAAAATACTTATATCCTTTTCTTTAGCCTGGAAACTATAGGAGTGTATAATTCTGGAAATTAAAAGCTTTAAATTAAATGGCGTCCGCTCCAACTCTACTTTCCCGGACTCAATTTTATTGAAGTCAAGTATATCATTGATCAATCCCATGAGGTTTTCAGCGGAAAACTGAAGAGTCCTCAGGTTTTCCAGTTGATCCTGCCGGGGATTTTCTTCCATAAGCAAATGTGCCAACCCGATCACCGCGTTCATTGGTGTCCGGATTTCATGGCTCATCACAGAGAGAAACTGGGACTTTACCTTAGATGCTTGTTCTGCTTTCTCCTTGGCTTTGAATAGATCCCGCTGTGCCTCTTTTAACTTAGAAATGTCACGCGCAATACCTGTATAGTACTTGTTGCCCAACTTATCATCCACCAATCTCCCATTCGAGCTAAACACCTTGTACTTGCCAGAAATGTGCCTCGCCCTAAATTCCATATATTGATTGTTCACCAAAAAATCCTTCTCCCGCCTCATGGATTCAAAGACATCCAGATCATCTGGATTAAGGTAATCCAAGATACTTGTTCCAATTACATCGACTGCTGGATATCCTAGAAATTGGTAAATGTTTGGCGAGATATATTCAATATCCAACGTTTCAGAAAGTGAGAATATGATCTCAGTGGACTCCTCTACCAGCGCCCGGTATTTTTCCTCCGATTTAAGCAGGTCCTCTTTGGCTCTCCTTTCTTCATCAATATCCCTAATGATACTCAATACATATTCCACTTCTTCATTTTCGATGATGGGACGAAGCAGCCTGTGATAATATCTTCCTTTAAATACAAAATCAGTTTCAATTATTTCCCTGTTAAAATACACTCGATCCAAGAGTAGGTTTATTTCATCTATATCGGTAATGGCTGTATCCTTTACATTTTGTCCCTCAAAATCTTCTGGTGTAAGACCCCAAAACTCAAAGTTTGTACCTTCCGCAAGAATATATTTTCTGTGGCGGTCCAATAAAAAAATATTTGTCTGCGGAATATTTGCTGCTAATACCCGATACTGTTTGTCTTTTTCGGCATTAAATATCTGCAGGTTCTTTCTGTCTGTAATGTCTTGGAACAATCCCTCATGCATGATGATTCTACCTTCCTTATCCAGTACATCCTTGCATTTATCTTCAACCCAGGCGTAACTTCCATTTGGCTTTTTAATTCGAAATTCACCTGAAAATGAAGGAGTTCCTTTCTTGGTTTTTGATTCTCTATTTAGCTGGACAATAGTTATAGCATCTTCAGTATGCATAATATCCAGAAAGCTCGTCTCAAGAAGCTCACTGGCACTATATCCAAACTGATTGATGTTTTCAGAAATGTAATGAATTCGATATTTGTCTTCCGGATCTATTCTGAAAAGCACTGCAGGGCTATTCTCAACTATGATCTGCGTACGCTGTGCCTTCAGCTCGCGCTCATATTTGTCAGCAAGACTATGCAGGATAAAGGAGTAACCAAAAGTCTGTTCCAGGTCCAGAAGGATTCCTTTTACGGAAATTTCAAATGGAGTACGTTCACAACCTTTTGGCTGAAGATAGATTTCTTCCTTCCAGATTTGACCTACTTCCAATGAAGATACAATAGCTGTTAAATTTTGTTTTTTCTTTAATTGAAAGTCAATCAAATTCGTGATCTTTATCGCTTTTTGAAGTCCATCATTTACTCCGCAAATGGCCATTGCGGCTTCATTCATATATACCACTTCGAGCGCTGGGTTAGTAACCATAATAGGATCACCCACTTGAGCCAATACCTGCGATTGAAGCTTTAAATAGTCTTCAGCAGCCCTTTTATGGGAAATATCTGTACAGAACCCGTACACTTCAAGTCCATGTGTCAACGGGCTCCGGCGAGCTTCTATTTCATAATGAATAAAGATTGGCCGGGTTTCATTTGACTTCAACTGTATTTCTCCTGAAGTTTTACCGGTGGCAGCAATAGTGCTCTTAAGGCTTCTCACAAAACTGTTCCTGGAAGATTTTGCAATCTTATACATGAATGAAGAAAATTCAGTCATTATGGGTTCTCCCTTAAACCTAAATAGCTTTGCAAGTCCCTCAGAAATAAAAAACATATTGTGGGAGGTACTAAATCTCCATGAACCAGATTTGGAAAGCAACTCCGTTGAAACAAGTAAATTCTCGTTCCGCTCTATTCTTTTTGTAAGTATCGTGTTTTCATAAATACCGGACAAAATGTTGCCCAGCCTCTTGAATATCTGCAATTCATTTCCAGAAAACTCAAACTTTTCAATTGCCAAAACGATTACTCCACTAATCTTCACAGGAGAAACCATTGGAATCAATAAGATTTTCAGGTAACCGGAGGATTCCAGCTGGACCTTTCCCTGTACCAGTGCATCCAAGGTTTCTTTTATAGATTCTTCAAATAAGTTATCAGGGACCGAGGCAGCTTTCTGTTTATTAAGAACAAGTGCTGAAAGCGATTCTAAAGAATTTGTATCATTATTTAATACAAAAATCTGTGATTTTATAGCCTTAATAAATTCGCTAAGATGCCTCAGAGAGTCCTTAAAAAGTGTCTCAATGTCTTGTAAGGGAGAATTGATCAGCTGAGTGGAAATCTGATTAATCAGGTTCTCTAGGGTGTTGCGCCTCTGCAACGAAAGCGCAGATTCAATATATTCAGTAATATCTCTGGAATTAAACAGAATGCCAGCTACTTGTGGATGATCCAAAAGATTCTTTGTATAGCTCTCCAAATAGACGATACTCCCATCCCGCCGATAAACGCTCAGGTCAACTTTTGAATCAACTTTAGAATTTAGAATTTTCGAAAAATCACCTTTTCTAATTTCCAAAATTCCTGCTTGTAACAACTCATGATAGCTTCTACCAATAATATTGCCTGAAGTAATCCCGAATTTTTTACAAATTGATCGGCTTACATATTTGATCAATCCCTCTTGATCTAAAACACAAATTAGATCATAGTTATTGAAAAGTACACTCTGTAAAAAGCTATCCTGGCTGAGTAATGAAGATTTCTTTTTATTCAGCGGATTTTCATAATTCATAACTGGCTAGCAACTAGTCTTTTTCCTTCCATACGGGTAGGTTAACGGAATTTCAATCTTCCTATAAATTTATATTCATTTATCGATAATATGGATAATAATCAATCCATCTTTAAAAAATATTATTAATTTAAACGAAGATTTAATTTGAATTTAAACCTTATTTGATACGCAGTTCGAAAATGAGGTTTTATTTTAACACCTAACTTAAAAATAGTATGATTGTAACTACAACCAATTCACTTGATGGATATAAGGTAGAACAGTATTTAGGGATAGTTTCTGGAGAAACTATCATTGGAGCCAATGTATTTAAGGATTTTTTTGCAAGTATCACCGACATCGTAGGTGGGAGATCTGCTTCTTATGAGCGGGTACTGAGAGAAGCTAAAGCTACGGCTATGGCCGAAATGGAAGCGCAGGCCAGAGCCTTTGGGGCAACGGCCATCATCGGGATTGACCTGGATTATGAAACCATCCGGGATGGGATGCTTATGGTGACAGCCAGTGGTACAGCAGTCAAAACAATCAAACTATAAATTAAAAAGTCCTGAGAATTTCAGGGCTTTTTAATTTGTGCCAATACTTTATCTGCATCAGTTTTCTTACAAAAATGATCACCTACAATCACATTTGGAGCGGTCTTGCACATGTCCATGCACTTAGTTTTGATAAACTTGCATGTGCCTTTCATACCACTTACCTCTGTTAGTGATTTTAACTCTTTTCCGAGCTTCTTTGCACCTTCCTTCTTACAATCAGATCCGTTGCAAATAAATATTAATTTTCGTTGATGTTTCATTATCCTCCAGATACGATTTGCATCATCTGCCCACTTATATAGGCGCCATAAGTACCAAGCGCATAACCCAGTACCGCTAAAAGTACGCCAACTGGAGCCAAGGACGCATCAAAGGCAGCTGCTACAATCGGCGCGGAAGCTGCACCACCCACATTAGCCTGTGAACCCACCGCCACATAGAAGAATGGAGCTTTAATGATATATGCGACAATCAACATAATCAAAATATGGAAGAACATCCAAATAATTCCAATAAGAAATAAAATGGGATTTTCAAAAACAGCCCCCAAGTCCATCTGCATCCCTACTGTTGCCACCAACACATACAAAAGTACGCTTCCCATTCGAGATGCTCCTGCTCCTTCAAGATTACGTACTTTGGTGAAAGATAAGAGCAGCCCGGCTGTGGTAGCAATGACCACAATCCAAAAGAATGTAGAATTGAGTGAATATTGCTCAAGGCCCGGATAGTTTTCTCCAATATAGGGAGCAATAATATCCGCCATCAAGTGGGAAATACCCGTGATTCCGAATCCTACACCCAGTATTACCATGATATCTGAAAGCGTCGGAACTTTAAGAATATCAGCTCTTAGTTTTTCTATTTTATCACGTAATTGATAGATGGCTGTACTGTCTGCTTTAAAGAACTTGTCTATCTTATCCGGTTTGGCTGCCCAATACAACAAGAAGGCCATCCACAGATTGGCTACCAGCACATCCACAGCAATCATCTGACTAAATAATGCAGCGCTGGGCTCATATACTTTCAACATGGCTGTCTGATTGGCCCCACCTCCTATCCAGGATCCCGCGATGGTACTTAATCCTCGCCAAACTTCGTCTGGACCTGATCCTCCAAGAATTTCTGGATAGAAGAATCCTACGGTCATCAAGGCGAGTGGGCCGCCTAGCATGATTCCCAAGCTTCCAGACAGGAACATAATGATCGCTTTGGGACCCAACCTTAATATACTCTTGAGATCTATACTTATGGTAAAAAGAACCAGGGATGCAGGAAGCAAATATCTACTGGCCATTCCATATAGCTTCGATGATTCTCCGGAGATTATCCCAAATGAATTAAAGAGAGCGGGTATAAAATAGCAGAGTAAAACAGTGGGAACTACTCGGTAAAATTTTCTCCAAAATGAATGACTACTTGCAGAAGTGGCAAATACAATGGCTAAAATAGCCATTAGCAATCCAAAAACTACAGCATCATTGGTCAATAGTGGGGCTTGTTCTTCCATTCTTCATTGCGTATTCGAGTGCAACAATACCAACAAATGGCCAGAAATCCAGCAATTCTATTTTTTTCCGTTTTCTAGAATTTGCAAAAGTTCACTCAAGATCATCGCAGTAGCTCCCCATACCATTTCCTTATCCACTTCAAAGTAAGGTGTATCGAGACGAAAGTTATCACTGAAGGTAAGCACCTTACGCTTTCGGATTTGAGGTTCGTAAAAAGCACTCACTGCAGTTTGAATAATCCGATCCACTTCCCGCTCTTCCGGAACAAACAGGGGCTTTTCCTCAGCAATCCCTAAAATCGGGCTCACCAAAAAATTACTGGACGGGATGAATAAATCGCTCAACTTCCCAAGTAACTTCACCTGCTCAGGGTGTACTCCCACTTCTTCCCAAGCTTCACGCAATGCAGTATCTACTTCATCTTGGTCTTCAGGGTCCATTTTACCACCCGGAAAGGCGATTTGGCCACTGTGAACACCTGCATATACGGGACGCTTGATCAATGGGAAGTAAGCTTTGCCCCCATCTGGATAAAACAGTATCAGTACTGCTCCTTTTCGATGATTATTAGGTAATATAGAAGCAAATCTATCCGGATCCGCTGGAGAAGGAGACATCCCCATCTGCGCTTCTTTTCCGGGAAGCGGATATTCCATCCCTCTCTTTAAAAGTGATACTACATGATGGAAATCCATTTTAGCTGAACTCTACCTTTCTGATTTTAGTATTTAAATAAGAATCCTGAACATAATTTTTTGCAACTTTTTCATGCTGAAATTGCCACAAAACATGCGATTCAACATCTATCAGCCAAGCCATTGGCCTGAATCCAGCTTCTTCATGAAAGTATCCCAGCACAAGAAATTTTGCAGGATCAAGCCAAATTCCCTCCTCAAACATTCCCGAAGGCCCCATAAACAGCAAGCGCTCCTTCATCCCATCCCCTCGATACCAAGCCACCTCGGAGTCTGGATTGAGAAAAGGACGATCTACAGCATCATGAGCTTCAATCTTATAGCTATAGATATCCATCACTCCATTTCCATCAGGATGGGGAAATTGGTAGTTGAAAAGTGGATTGTCCTGAAGTATAGGATTTCTTTCGGGCATTTCCATCGGGTCAATCGTATCAGTTCTGAAAAGCTCGAAATCTTCAGGTGAGAAATCAACTAATGCTTCTGACCAATGATCCTTCCACCCTTTTTTTTCTTGAAGCAAAACTTCATTCAATTGATTTCGAAAATCTTCTAATTTTTTATCATCAACTACTACTATTTCTTCCTTTCCTGAGTCGCTACTTCCCCCTCCTCCGCATGAAGAAAATAAGAAACTGCCAAGACAGCAAATTAAAAAATAGATCGATTGAGATTGAAAACTTTTCATAGGGATTCTTTAGATCATGTTAAGCTAAGTCAGGATGCGCAAAAATCAAAAAAGGTTGGAACATTGTTCCAACCTTTTCCTGCTCTCAAACCTATTAAACCTATTGTAGATATTCAATGAATGAATACCTTCGAAAAGTATAAAATGTTTTATAATCCTCCAAACAATCGATTGCGAAAGATTTTCAAAATTTTATTTCCTAACCTACTAAAAGAGCTAATTCCCTAAATATCAATGAAATTAATTCTCCTGCAAATCAAAAAAAATAACGCTTAAGACACTTTTATTTTTAAAATGATAGGCTGTTCTTGTCCACATGTTACATGCACTTCCTATTATACTTGCCGAAAAGATTTTTGCAGGCTTCTCTACTTACATGGAGTTGTTTCACACTTATACCCGATTAGCTCCCCGCTATTTCAGCGGACGAAACTGGCAAGCCATGCAGGTAAACCATAAGCAACGCTTGATGCTGTACAAAGATTTGTTATTTCCACTAGCAAAGGAATGTAACGGGCTATTAGGTGATCATACTACTGATCAAGGAATCTGGAAAAGTTGTAAAGCTGAATACAGCAAATTAATATGCATTCGTCAGGATCTGGAACTGGCAGAAACTTTCTTTAATTCTGTTTTCAGAAAATGCTTCACAAAAATGACTGCAGATCAAGAATTAATGTTTGTCATGGAAGGTTATGATTCATGTGCACTGCAGGAGGCCAGTGACTTATTGCGGCATTATCCCTCATCATTGGGAGTGGAAAAAATATTGAGACAAATTCTGGACGATTATGACTTTGGAGCTCCTTTTATGGATAAGGAACGGGACATCCAGTTCCTGGTAGAAAGTGTCCGCAAAGTAATTTTGACAAGGTATCAAGTTGCTCCTGAAACGAAAACCCAAATTCTCAAGCCCGTTTTTTATCGAAATAAAGCGGCTTATCTAATAGGAAGGACTTTTCTAGGTGAGAAATGGATGCCATTTATAATACCTGTTGTACATGGTACAACAGGAGTTTTTGTGGATACACTTATTTTTGATCCCAACCTTATGAGTAGTATGTTCAGCTTCACAAGGTCCTATTTCATGGTGGAGGCGGAAGTTCCTTCTCAAATTGTAGCCTTCCTAAACTCTGTCATTCCACACAAGAAGATCCACGAACTGTATAATGCGATTGGCTTCAACAAGCACGGAAAAACATTATTCTACAGAGATTATCTCCATCATCTTGGAGCTAGTGATGATCAATTCATTATCGCTCCCGGTATTAAAGGAATGGTAATGACGGTATTCACTTTACCGTCGCTTAATATCGTATTCAAATTGATAAAGGATCATTTTGAGCCACCTAAAACCATGACCCGCAATGAAGTGAAGCAAAAATACAAGCTTGTCTCCCAGCATGATCGTGTCGGTCGTATGGCTGATACACATGAATTTGAATACTTTAAAATACCCCTCCATCGAGTAAGTTCTGAACTGATGGCAGAACTCAAAAAGACTACTAATTCGCTTCTAGAAATTAAAGATAATTGGTTGATAATAAAACATTTATATTCAGAAAGGAGAATGATTCCTTTAAATATATACCTAGAAGAATGTAGTACTGAAGATGGCATGCTTGCTTCGGAAGATTATGGACGTGCGATCCTTCAACTAGCGCAGGCAAATATATTTCCGGGAGATATGATGACCAAGAACTTTGGCCTAACAAGACAAAAACGAGTGATTTTTTATGATTATGATGAAATTGAATTTTTGATAGATATGAACTTCCGGGCGAAACCTAAAGCCGAAACTTATGATCAAATCTATGCAGCAGAACCCTGGTATTCTATTGCTAAAAATGATGTGTTTCCTGAAGATTTCAAGCGTTGGATGATCGGCCGAAGCGATCTAAAAGATTTCTTTCTGACGTATCACAAAAATCTCTTTGATCCATTGCATTGGCAAGAAATTCAACAACGGATTAATGTTGGAGAACTGATTCATGCATTTCCTTATCCCGAAGAAATACGATTTAGACCAGAAGAGAAAATCTAAATATGGTCTGTATCACCATGGTCTGTACCCATGGTCTGTGTCCTCACAGAACATTTAGGAACTACCCCATCAATCAACTATGGCCTCTGTCCCATAGACCATTAACTATCCAATTATTCATTAATTTACCCATGGTCTGTGTCCTCACAGACCATTTACAAACTAAGTGCTCACAGACTATTACTTCTATAAAAATATAGTTGAAAATTCAGACTAAAACTTCTCTTCTACTCCCAATCCAAACAATGCAAAGTCATATTTCACAGGATCAGCTGGATCAAATTCACGAAGTCGCGCAGTGAGTTCCACAGCAGTATGCCAATCGGTTTGGCTTCGTGTGATCAGACCGAGCTTTCGTGCCACCCGATCCACATGCAGATCACAGGGGCATATAAGTTGAGCTGGGTCGATCCGTTTCCAGAGTCCAAAATCTACCCCCTTATCATCAGCCCGTACCATCCAACGCAAGTACATATTTAACCGCTTACAGGCAGATTTTCTTGCAGGTGTAGCAATGTGCTTCTTACTTCGATCAGGGGCATAAGGATAGGAAAAAACAAAGTTATGGAAGCTGGAAAGGATTTGATGCATGCCATCAATATGATCATTCTGTCCCATTAAAAAAGCCGCTTCCAGCGAATCATGATTCTTGTAGAACGAGCTTAGGAACTGGATAAAGAACAGTGTATCTACATCGTTGAAAGTCCTGTGCTTGAAATTTAAAAAGGGTTTGAGGTCGTCTTCATGATGATGTAGCAAAAAATCATGCGGTGCATTATCCATCATGGTGAAGAGTTCCAGGCACTTATTGATGATCGTTTTCCGCTGCCCCCATGCCAGTATGGCTGCAAAGAACCCGGTAATTTCAATGTCCTGTTTTTTGGAAAACCGATGAGGAATAGAAATTGGATCCAGCGGAATAAAATTGGGCTGATTATATTTCTCGAGCTTTTCGTCAAGAAAGTCCTTTATATACTTCATTAGAGTGCTACTTTCACCTCTCCCCCTTGTGTTCCATCAAACCATTTGAAATGGAGCTCATTTTCCACTACTTCAGATACATGCCAATCAAAACATTTGATATTTGTCAGTGGACGCAGTGAATCTTCATCCGGGTTGTACAGGCATATATCAAAATCAGGTAACTCTTTGGGATCTGTACTGTTCCATTTTTCCAGTATAAAACCTTCTTCTATTACACGGATTTTTTGTCCAAATACAAAATCAGTCAAGACAGATGGCACTCCATCTTTTCTTCGGATTTTATAGCCAGAAGGACCAAACATGATCTGTTTGTAAACTTTGGCTTCCAGCAACTCATTAGAATGCGGCAGTTCTTCCCATTCAGAAGGTTTAAGAATTACTTTCTTCCCCTCGGGCTGTAGTCGCATCAAGAACTTGGAAAGCATGCTGAATATGTATGTTATTCCAATAAACAGCAATCCAAAACTTGCCAAAATGGGATAGGAAATTATAAAAATCAGATTCCAAATAAACCTGAATATATGATGAAAGACGAGTTGGATTTTATTCATGACTATGATACTGCTCCAAAATTAGCTGTATGAACTGCGGAAAGCAAGTCCTCCTTAAAAACCCTTTGACATTGCAATAGGTTCAAGGGTAAACCACTTTTAGAAGTGAGACCAAACGCCTGAATTACTTACTACTTGTGGGTTTAGGATTGGAAGGTTTTCATTTAATATAAGTGCTGTTTTAAGAACCTCAAGGATTGTTCTGTCGATTCTTTTGTTCTTCCTCTTGACCTGATCATTGAGAATCATCTTGTCCCCAAACTTCTAAAATGAATTGGCGTTCGGGTACTTGATGCTAAGTACTCTCAATTTTTATTCATGTCGAAAGAAGGAAGAAGAATTACCCAATTTCTAAGCATGCTATTTCTTCATATTCAGAGTTGAGAACAAACTCATTTACTATGTTTTGATGTTCTTTCAAAATTCTTACAATATTATCGGTTGTAGCATTTCCCATTCTCAACCAAATTATTTTTGGAGGACTGCCTTTTAAATTTGCTAAATCAGCAAAATCAGCATCAAATGTTACAATTACAAAACCCTCTGTTTTGGCAAATTCCCAAATGACTCTGTCAGAACTATCATCTAACCCTAATTCTCTTATCTGTTTAGAGTTAGGGAAAATTGATCCTATCTTTTTGACGATTCTAAAAGATATATTTTGATCAAATAATAATTTCACAATGTAATCCTTACTCGATTTTCTCTAGTAGCAGCAAATGATAAACAAGCATTTATGCTGTCTTCATCCAATTCTGGAAAATCCGATATGATCTCGTTTTTGGACATGCCATTTGCAAGCCAATTTAAAACGTCGTAAACTGAGATTCTGGTTCCTAGTAATATTGGCTTTCCAAATCTTTTGTTTGGGTCGATTGTGATATATTTTTTATAATCAATCATCTTTATTTCTTTATCTAAATTACGTTTTTTTCTCAAATAAGGTACAGTGTAAAAAAAAATTAGACTGTACCTTTTAATTCTTATCCACATCTCTTTGCAAGAATATTAATTGTGTAAATCATCTTACAATGAAAAAGCCCGGACGATTGCCGGGCTTTAATTATGGTTTGAGGCGAATTTTAGCTACAAATTTCTTGTCAAGATCTATTGCTAAAATTATCCAAAGGAACTATTAATACATGATCTCAACAGGGAATCTACCATTAACAGCTTTGAGCTGATCAAAAGCGGCTTGAGAGAGCTTGATGACCAACTTGCCGTTATCACCCGTTTCTGGTAAAGTACCCACCACTCTTGCAAAAATGGTCACATCGTTTTCCTCATTTTTCACGCGCATGATCGTGCCAACCGGAGCAGTCCGATGAAGAACCAAGTACTTCTTATGGCCACCTGTCCCTTCTATTAATTCTGCTTGACCAGTTTCTTTGATGTTCTTAAATCCTCCAGAATTGCTATCGGAAGAAGGCTCTACCATCATTTGGTCTACATTGGAGACGACCTTTGGAGTTCCTACAATAGGAACATTTGACTCTTGAGGTGCACCACGTCCTACTTTCAGGATTTGTCCCTGTCGCAAATTATTTGAGGTTAACGCATTCCAGGTGATCAAATCCTCTACTCTGGCATCGTATTGACTTGCAATAGAGAAGAGTGTTTCTCCCGCCAGCACGGTATGGGACCTCCATTCGCCCGGTACCAGAGGTTTCTGATTTACCGGAGCAGGTGCTGGGGTGGTTGCTACTTTATCTTCATTTCTGGCTACTTCTACTTTCTCTTGTTTCGCTGGTTTTTCCTTTGCTTCCTTTTTCGAAGTTTTCTCCACCGTAGTAGAGCCCGCAATTTCAGGAGATGGTTCTGGTAATTTAACTTCTGCTACAGGAATAGCGGGTTCGATGATCAACGACTGCCCCACACTAAGGTCATTCCCTTTCAGGCCGTTTGCCTTCATTACATCTTCTACTTTCACACCATATTTCTTAGAAACCGAAAATAGTGTCTCGCCAGGTAATACATTATGAAGCAGTGTACCTGCCGGCAACTCAGATTTAGGAATAAAAGGCACCCGAATCGTCTGACCAATTTTTAGACCTTGCTTCAAAGAAGGATTAGATTCAACGATATCCCCTACTGGGGATTGATAGCGTCGTGAGATTCCAAAAAGTGTCTCCTTCGGTTCTACTTGGTGAATAATAAAGGATTGATCCCCTACTTTTTCCACACCGACTGAGTCGACTGCCGCAAGGCCAGAAGCCATTGATATTGTGGTGGATGCTATTATTACTAAGAAGAAGGTACAGAAGAACTCTGATCTGAAATTCATATAATACTATAATTGGGATAAACGAAACGGAAATACAAGATTAACTTCCATGGTCCAGAAGCGCAAGAATTATGCTAGAAATCAAGCGCGATACATGGTGATGATTATTGCAAGACGAGATTTCATAAGATCGTTAAAAATCCAAAAATAAACATATGAAAAGAAAATAATAATTTATCGGTTTCAATTAATGATTTTGTTGCAGAAAAAATCTAAAAATCTCAGTTTATGGCTGTAATTCGTATCTTTTCACTTGCGAACAAGCACATTACTATGAAAATCAATTTTTGCTTAATCCTGGCCCTGCTAATTGCCTCCAGCGTCTCTGCTACCACGCAAGACTCCATCAATTCTATTACAAATATTCTCACTTTCAAAATTGATGAGGCTATTGACCCAGCTATGACCAGACGTGTTAAACTTGCTTTTGACGAAGCCGAGAAAGAGAAAGCGGATCTGATAATTATTCACATGGATACTTATGGAGGAGCTGTCACTGATGCTGATGAGATCAGGACCATGCTGCTGGGCTCATTAATTCCTGTGTATGTATTTATAGATAAGGATGCCGCTTCAGCCGGTGCATTGATTTCTATTGCAGCAGACAGCATCTATATGGCACCTGGAGCGAGTATAGGAGCTGCGACAGTGGTCAATGGTACAGATGGGGCGCCAGCACCTGACAAATACCAATCATATATGCGCTCCATGATGAGAAGCACGGCTGAAGCCAACGGAAGGGATCCAAGAATTGCCGAAGCAATGGTGGACGAAAAAATCGAGATTGAAGGAATTTCGGAAGCCGGTTCGGTCATTACTTTTTCCGTTTCTGAAGCACAAAAATATGGTTTCTGTGAAGGGCAATATACTTCAATCAAAGCTATTCTTGAATCCCAGGGGCTTCACGATGCAACAGTAGTTAATTTTGAACCCGATTCAATAGAGCGGATTATTGCCTTCTTTCTCAATCCCGCGGTAAGTGGATTTCTAATTTTGATCATAATCGGAGGAATTTATTTTGAACTTCAAACTCCGGGTGTCGGCTTTCCTATTTTAGCTTCATTGATAGCGGTAATACTATATTTTATCCCCTACTATTTAAATGGATTAGCAGATCATTGGGAAATTATTGTGTTTGTGGCAGGCATCATTTTACTGGCCATAGAACTATTCGTGATTCCCGGCTTCGGGGTGTTTGGAATCATGGGGATCATCTGTATTCTTGGTGGACTTGTGCTTGGAATGCTACCAAACCAAGACTTTAATTTTGACTTTGTGCCTGCAGGAGATCTTTTTGCAGCACTGTTGACGGTAATTTTAGCAGCATTGGCTTCCGTTGGATTAATTTTCTGGCTTACTCCCAAAGTAAATGAATGGGGAGCATTTAAAACTATCACATTGGCAAGCACCCAACAAAGAAGTGACGGCTATACTTCTTCTTTATATGCTGAATCCCTTATCGGAAAAACAGGAACTGTTCATTCAAGACTTCGGCCAAGTGGGCGTGTGGAGATTGATGGAGAAATTTATGATGCTTATTCCCGGGGAGATTTCATAGATCAAGGGGAGCAGATCATTGTAATATCTACTGAAGGCACCTCCCTTAAAGTAAAAAAAGTACAGTCCACATAGAATTTGGTAAGTTTGCAGCATGAATTCATCCCAGACGATTTATAGCCTCGTCGGCGACGATAAAATAAGAAAATTGACGCACTACTTCTATACTGAAGTTGTCAAAAACGGCGCATTAAGAGTTTTATACCCAGAAGATCTCGAACCTGCAGAAGAACGGCTCTACCTCTTTCTCGTCCAAGTATTTGGAGGGCCAACTACCTATTCCGATCAGCGGGGACATCCCCGGTTGCGGATGCGCCATGTACATTGGGAGATCAACGCTCAGATGAGAGATCATTGGCTTAATGCGATGCTCTCTGCTATGGATAAAGTTGATTTGGATCAGCCCGTGAAAGAGGCAATGCAGACCTACTTTGTGAATGCAGCAAATCATATGATCAATCATGGGTAAAGTTCTTTCCAGAATTTATTCGTTGTATGCAGCCGTAGTTTTTGCATTGAGTTTTATACTTATTTTCCCTTTTTTACTGGTTTGCATCTGGGTGCCGGGATGGAAGAAGTACGGTAGAAAAATCAATCGCTATTGGGCGAGGACCTACTTTACTTTGATTTTTCTTCCAGTCAAAATGGAGATTCAGGAAAAACCAAAGAAGGGACAACCTTACATTTACATGGCTAATCACTTCAGCTATCTTGACATTGCGATGATGGGTTTTATTCCGGGAGATGTACTTTTTGTAGGAAAAGCTTCCATCCGCAAAGCGCCATTATTTGGATTCTACTTCAAGAACTTACACATCGCTGTGGACCGGGAGCGACTGAAAAGTAGGGCTGAAACAATGAAACAAGCATGGAATGCACTGGATTCGGGCAGTTCTATAATTATTTTTCCTGAAGGAGGAATCTTCTCAAATAACCCACCAAAGATGATCCCCTTTAAGAATGGAGCCTTTCGTGTGGCTCTGGAGAAACAAATACCTATTATCCCTGTCACTTTATCCTATAATCATCTAATTTTGCCTGATGACGGGAAATTCCTGGTTCATTGGAGGCGCTCCAAAATGGTTTTGCATAAGGCGATTGAAGCTTCAGAGAATGACACTGAAGCCAGTCTCAAAGAAAAGTGCTTTCAGACAATTCAGGATCAACTAAACCTTGATAATGATGTAGTTAATGGTTGACAGTCGATGGTTTCTGGTCGTTAGGCGATAGTAAATGGACAATAATCAACAATTGTTACCTTAAAACTTGTTCCGTACCTGCCTGCTTCAGGCAGGCTCGCTTCAGGAGATTCTACCCCGACTATGTCGGGACCACTGAAAAGAAAATTATAAACACATGAAAATAGATAAAGCATCCATCAGTAAAATTGCACATTTGGCCCGTTTGGAGTTTGATGAAAATAGTGCTGAGAAAATGTCTAAGGATATGAGCCAAATACTGGATTGGGTAGAGCAGCTCAATGAACTTGATACTGAAGGTATAGCCCCTCTTACTACCATGTCTTCGGAAGTGAATGTGATGCGCGAGGATAAAGTAGGGCACCAACTTGAGCATGAGCAAGGGCTTAAAAACGCACCAAAACGAGATTCTGATTATTTTCGGGTACCGAAAGTTCTAGAATAAGCACAACTAAAACTCCTTTGAAAAGTTCTATCATATCATCTATCGCAGCCCTCCTATTGGTCATTTCAGGAGGGCTTTTTGCACTTTATTATTTACTCTTTGATCCCGAGCCGTATCTGAGTATTGTGGCTGCCTCTTTTCTGGATACCATCGCCATTCCCTTTGATCTGGTTCAGATCGGTCCGGTTTCCTTTCCTATTAAAGTTGATAATTTCCTGGTATTTCAGGAATTCAAATCGCTCCCTCCCACTATTCCAACCCACCTATCTCTTCTGTATGCAGTTATCGTGTGGTTAGCTACAATTTGGATTCTTACTTTAGTGACAGAATTAAAAAAGTTCTATTTCATTGTAGCTGGAATCATATGGATAATTTTAATCACGTTCAGTAATTTCAATGGGCTTAATATTGGTGGTCCCAGCACCAATAATCCACTTATAATCCTACTTGCTGGAACCGGCATTCCATTGATCTGCTTTCATATTTGGGGTGAACGTATCAGGCTACTTCTAAAAGGTTTTATTTTGATGCTCTCCACGTCAGGAAGTATTGCCCTGATGGTTTACCTCAGCCCCATTCCCAATGCCACTTTATATGTAGCTGAGCATTCATTGTTCATTGGTTTTGGGCTTGCTCTCGCTTGGGTATTCTGGAACGGTCATGCTGTACTATCCGGTATTTATGTACTACTGGCTCGGGCCAACAGAAATTTGAACCTGAATATTGCAGTTCAGATTGGACTTGTGGCATTGGTATATTTGATAGCACTGTTCTTCATATTGTTGAGTCTGACGGGCGAAGTGAACCTCCCTTTTCCTATTTTTTCACCACTTTATTTGATCATTCCGATGGGCATTTTCGGATGGTTCTCCATTAAAGAAAAAATTGGTCAAAGTGATGAATTAGTTGCTTCTCCAAGAACTGTTCAACTGCTTCACTTGCTTGGGTTTGGATTGAGTGCCTGGTTGATCTGGAAATTGAAAATTAGTGGAAACCAGCCTGCAGAAGAACTTCTAAAGCATGTATTACTATACTCCCAAGTCGGATTTTCCTTGTTTTTCATGATTTATGTGTACGCTAATTTCCTGTCTATCATGAACTCCGGAAAGGCTGTGGAAAAAGTTCTTTACAAGCCACATTCGCTTGTGTACTACCACATCAGAATCGGAGGATTGATTGTATTATTGGTTCTGACGACCTACACAGGGGGAATAATCGGAATCCAAGCTAGTGCCATGACCACAAATATTCTGGCAGACTATTATTATCAATCTGATCAGAAGCTAGAGGCGAGTATTCTTTATGAAAGTTCATGGGCCCGCTATCATAGAAATCCAAAAGCGAAAAATACTGCCGCTCACTTGTTACTTGAGTTAAATCAGCCTACACAAGCTGTACAACATTTAGAAGAAAGCTTTGCAGAAACACCGCAAGTGGACAATATTCTTCTGTTAAGTGACCGTCTACATCGGGAAAATAGAATTTTTGAAGCAGTTTATTATCTAGAACGGGGATTGATACTGTTTCCCGACAATGAATACATCCAGAACAACCTAAGTCTACTTTACACAAAATTGAACCGGGACAAGGAAGCAATGGCGCTTTTGGATGAGCCAGATATTGACCATCCAGCTGTGTTGGCTAACCGTATCGCGCTGAAAAGTAAACTCGGACAACCCGACAATCAATCTGAAATTTCAACTGATTTAATAGCTCAGATTAATCAATTGGCTACATTGAATTTACTGGGTAATATGGCTCCAAAAGGACTTGTTGCATCAATTGAGACCGGGGTTAAGAAAGAGAATTCGCCTATGCTTCTACTGGCTGGCTTAAGAAATAGTTGGTCTGACAAGGATAGAACTGATCCGGCACAAGATCTGATAGTATTAGATAGTCTCTCACATCTACCAAAAATGATAGATTACATTTCTGACCTTGAGGAGACTGGAGTGATCAGAAGTCTGGGAGCAGGCAGGGTAACCGAGGCTGTCAAAAATCTTAATGGACTGGCCTTTCGAAATCCCGGAAGCGCCGGATATTACCTTCAGCTTTCAGGGATGATTCTTGCCCAAAATCTCGATTTTCAGAAAGCTGCAAATGAATTGATAGCTGCTGAAGAAAAAGGATTCAAAGCATTTGACACACATCATTGGAGTATTTTTGGGATGGCAGGATTACCGGATAAAGCCCTAGAGATCCGGCAGAAGTACGAAGTCACTTTACCTGCTTATTTAACAGAGGAAGAATCTATCATTCCGGCCTACTTGAATTTGATAGGGACATTTAACCGCAAGCCGCCCCTATATCTTTATGATCAATGGCGGACATTTCCTGATAATGAGCTAAAAACGGATATTGCTATTCGGTTAATAGCCGCTAAAAGTCATGGATTAGATGCAGCTCAATTAAATGATTTGGAAAAATATATTTCTACGCATTTAGGTGAAAATCTAAACCTAAAGAACTTCGTATCCAATCCGGATTTAACGAAGGCTGATGCTGTGGATGCATTTATTAGGTGGATAAATGCCAGCAATGAATTAACAGCGAATCCATACCTTACTCCATTGATTATTAGTGCAATAAATTCCAATTCGGATCCTTTACTTAAATATGAAATTCTAAATGCAGCATCAGAATTTAATTATGATCCGATTCTTTGGTTGAGGAAAATAGAAGCCGCTAAAGCGATAGGATTAGAGAATTATGCGGATGATGCAAGAAAGCAATTGCAGGGATGGGTTACACTTGAGGAGTTAGCAACTATTCCGAACATCAACAAATAAGGAGCTTTAACGTACTTTGATAGAAGATTGAACATTTTTTTCAACCCGAAACCTTATCTTAAGCAAAATTTTATCCTATGACTAAAATTATCGAAACTCACGAAATAAATAAAACCTACAAAATGGGCTCTGAAATTATTCAAGCCTTAAAGTCTGTTTCCATTTCGGTAAATAAAGGTGAATATGTGGCATTTATGGGACCATCTGGTTCTGGGAAATCCACGTTGATGAATATCATAGGTTGCCTAGACACGCCCACTTCCGGTACGTATGTGCTGAACAATAAGGATGTGTCAGATATGACTGAAAATGAATTAGCTGAAATCCGAAACAAAGAAATCGGTTTTGTATTCCAGACATTTAACTTACTTCCCCGTGCCAGTTGCCTTGAAAATGTAGCGCTTCCGCTAGTCTATGCTGGTTTGAGCAAGACTCATCGTGAAGAGATAGCGTTTCAGGCATTGGATAATGTAGGACTAGGCGACCGTACCAAACACCGGCCAAATGAACTTTCGGGAGGTCAGCGTCAGCGTGTAGCAATTGCCCGGGCTCTGGTGAATAATCCAAGTATTATTCTTGCGGATGAACCGACAGGTAATTTGGACTCGAAAACGTCTTATGGGATCATGGAGCTATTCCATGAGTTACATAGCAAAGGAAATACAATCATCATGGTAACACATGAAGATGACATCGCACATTACGCCCACAGAGTGGTTAGATTAAGAGATGGTCTGATCGAAACTGACCTTGTCAACGAAAATCCAACAAGAGGAGTAGCAATGCATACCTAATCTGCTCTGAAATTTCAAATAGATTCTTATTTTTGTCCAAGGAAAAGAGAAACCGCTGGGCAGAAGATGAAAATTTATACTAAAACAGGAGACCAAGGAATCACTTCATTATTGGGAGGAAAAAGAGTCCCAAAATCAGAGCTGAGGATTGACGCCTATGGAACTGTAGATGAGTTGAATTCATACATTGGTCTGCTCAGAGACCAGCAAGTTAATAGCAAGCGATCAACGTTGCTTAAAGAAATTCAAGACCGGTTGTTCACGCTTGGAGCTGAATTGGCAACTTCTCCTGGAAAGGATAAAGTCAAGAAGCCAGATTTACTTCCAGAAGATATTACGCTTCTAGAAAAGGAAATGGATAAAATGGAAGAATTACTGGCCCCATTGACTGCATTCATTCTTCCTGGTGGGCATCAATCCGTTTCTTTTTGTCATATTGCAAGGACTGTGTGCCGACGGGCAGAGCGAATTACTGTAGAATTGTCCGCAGTAGAAGATGTATCGGAACTAGTCATTCAATACCTCAACAGGCTTTCTGATTTTCTTTTTGTCCTCAGCCGGATGATGGCTAAAGAACTAGAAGTAGATGAAGTCAATTGGAATCCACGAATAAAATAAATATCACCCTGGCGTAGACCAGAATAATGCCTACTCTCTCATGAAGACATCACTTGCCCTTCCGGTAACAAAGGTTGAGAAATCTAAATTACCGAATACCGACTTCTCCAATTTGACGTTTGGCCGTACAATCAGTGATCACATGTTTGTAGCGGATTATAAGAATGGAGAATGGACTGAACCCAGAATTGAGCCTTATGCGCCATTAAGTCTTAATCCAGCCAATGCAACGCTGCATTATGGGCAATCAATTTTTGAAGGTTTAAAAGCCTACAAAAACGAGAAAGGCGAAATCTTAGTATTTCGTGCGGATGCAAACTGGAGAAGGCTGAACGAATCGGCAGAAAGAATGTGCATGCCCCAACTGCCTGAAGAAATTTTTTTAGAAGGGTTAGTTCAATTATTGGAGTTGGACAAAGATTGGGTTCCCACAGCCAAAGGAGCCTCTTTATACATTAGACCCTATATGTTTGCTACCGATGATTACATTGGTGTGAAGCCTTCTGATACATACAAGTTTATCATTTTCACTTGCCCTGTAGGTAATTATTACAACAAGCCTGTGAGCGTGAAAGTGGAAACTAACTTTACCAGGGCCACTGAAGGTGGAACTGGTGCTGCCAAGACTGCAGGGAATTATGCTGCCTCGCTTTACCCAGCTTTAAAAGCCCAAAAAGCAGGATATGATCAGCTTCTATGGACAGATGGAAAATCCCATAGCAAGATAGAGGAAAGCGGAACAATGAACATCATGTTCAAAATCAACGGAAAAATAATCACTGCTCCAACAAACACAGGAACGATTCTGAAAGGTATTACCAGAGATTCTGTAATTCAGCTTGCCAAAGATTGGGGAGTTGCTCTTGAAGAGCGGTTCTTGACAGTTGGAGAGCTCGAAACAGCCTTAAACGATGGCACACTTGAAGAGGCCTTTGGTACAGGTACTGCTGCTACCATTGCACATGTAGAGCGAATTCATGTAAATGGCGCCGACTACACCCTTCCACAGAAAAATAAAGATGCTTTTTCGAATCGGGTATTAACCGAACTGGATGGCATCAAATACGGAAAGATTCAGGATGATCACAACTGGATTATCAAAATCTAAAAGTACTGCGTTAAGTGCACAGTAGCGCGGAGTGAATGTCACAGTGATCAGTATTAGTGGTCGGGTTCCACTGTACGATTGAAACTGGACACTGTGACTGCCTACTTATAAGTGTAGAACCAAGAATCGAGAGCCAAGAATCTAGCTGCACAACCTAGGGATCAAGTTTTTTACCCGGAACTCCTTTTGTTTTGTATTGACTTCAAATGAACTCTGTGACTACCTTTGCTTTTTCTTCGTGAATCTTTTGCGGTTAAAAAGGTGACAGTATCAAGAAAACCTTCGTCTGAAAAGACCTCTATGCCGCCGTTCGTGTCCCACAAATGGCGGTAATTACTGTCCTTTAAGAATTAAAAATCCCCCGAAGGTCTTGTTAACCTCTGCTGTACAATTAATTATTAACTGCGGCCTTTGCGTTTTTCCTTAGCGCGCTGCGGTTAAAATATATTCCAAAATAAAACCTACGAGGTCTTTTTCAGACCTCGTAGGTTACTTTTTAATTAACGGCAGCAGGAGTATTAGCCGATAGAATTTTGAGTTTTTTCAAACCACCTGGCAACAGCCATTCAATTTCCATCCCTGTTTTGAACCCAATCAAGGCTACACCAAGCGGAGAAAGTAGCGAGACTTTCTTCTCTGCAACATTTGAAAATTTTGGAAGCGTCAATTGATAATTCAAAATTTGGCCGCTTTCCACATCTTGAACTTCAAAGAAAGAATTGATGCGGATGATGTCAGCCGGAGCTTCTTCGTCCGGTAATTTAGTGGCACTTTCAATTTCTCTGGCCAGTAAACTAATCTCTTTTGTTCTCAAATGATTTGGTGTGTCAATGATCAAATCTTTGATTGTGTTATAGTCAGTTTTTGTGAGTATAGGTTTCATATGTAATAATATTATAGGGTAATCCAATGCCGGCAATTGCAGCAGGTAATAAAATAATCGATGGAGTGTAAGAAATTGCCCTCTTATTTGTAAATAATTAACTTACCGAGGGCTGATAAATGAAGGCTTTGCGCTTTGTCGTAAGCAAAAGCCTACACACAGCAACAGAAGTGACTGAAGTTAAAATAACCTGGGTGATATTTGTGAGTAAAAGCAGCAATGAATATAGGTTAATAACTACACCATTAAAAGTTTTCTGTAATGTTCTTTATGCTAACGCTATAAGAATAATTTTGTTGTGTTATTTTGGACGAAGTTTGACGACTGTATAAGATTCAAGAAAAAGCAGTTTTATTCAGATCGTGACCGCTACCCCAAAAGCTAACAATCACGAATGGATTAATCCATTTCCTTTATTCCTTCAATTGACTAGGCTATATTTGCAGCTTGGAAAAATCAAAATTAGATGAAATCGAGCATGGCTGAAGTGTCACACGCTGGGATGATGACCCATTCTGCGAGATAAGCTATCCCGTTTTATCCGTCACGGGACAGGTAGTGCCCATTGAAAAGAAAATATAAACACATGAATTCATTTATTGAAGAATTACGCTGGAGAGGTATGCTTCAGGATATGACTCCTGATCTCGAGGAACACCTAGCAAAAGGAACGGCTTCTGCATACTTGGGATTTGACCCTACGGCGGATTCATTGCATATCGGACATTTGGTAGGTGTGATGACCTTGTTGCACTTTCAAAGAGCTGGACATAAACCATTTGCGCTTGTGGGCGGAGCTACAGGAATGATTGGTGATCCGTCTTTCAAATCCGCTGAACGGAATTTATTGGATAAACCCACGCTGGACCATAATGTATCCTGCATCCAAAAGCAGCTTGCGAAGTTTCTGGATTTTTCCGGAAACTCTACCAATAAAGCGGAACTGGTAAACAACTATGACTGGATGTCCACTTTCAGCTTCCTCGACTTCATCCGGGAAGTAGGCAAGCACATTACGGTCAACTATATGATGTCCAAAGATTCTGTAAAAAGAAGGCTTGAGGATGGAAATGGGCTCTCCTTTACGGAATTTAGCTATCAATTGATCCAAGGATATGACTTCTACCATCTTTGGAAAAATGAAAATTGCAGTATTCAACTTGGTGGATCAGATCAATGGGGCAATATTGTCACAGGAACTGAATTGATCCGAAGAATGGGCGGAGGCAGCGCTTATGCCCTTACCGTGCCGTTGATCACAAAAGCAGACGGAACCAAATTTGGAAAAACTGAAGGAGGGGCTGTATGGTTGGATCCTGAGAAGACTTCACCGTACGCTTTCTACCAATTTTGGCTAAATGTATCTGACCTAGATGCAGCAAAATACATCCGGATTTTCACAGTCTTGGATCAAAAAACCATTGAAGACCTGGAAATACAGCACAATGAAGCTCCTCATTTGCGTATTCTTCAGAAAGAAATAGCCAAGCAGATCACGATCATGGTACATGGCGAAAAAGAACTTGATATTGCAGAAAAGGCTTCTTCAATCCTATTTGGAAAATCTACTACAGAAGATTTGGCGGCACTGGATGAGCGGACATTTCTACAGGTTTTTGATGGAGTACCGCAAGTTCAACTAAGTAAATCTGAATACGGGCAACTGAATACCGTATTGGATCTATTTGGTGATATATCCAAAGGCGTGGTGTTTGCTTCCAAAGGAGAAGCTCGTAAAATGATTCAGGGCGGTGGAGTAAGTATCAACAAAGAGAAAATAGCCGATGCAAATGCTGAAATAAATTTGACTTTGCTTCAAAACAAGTATTTGCTTATTCAAAAAGGCAAGAAAAACTATTACATTCTAGAAGTTGAATAAGAGCAAGTTCAGTTCATAAAATGGCTTTAGATATGTTCTAAAGCCATTTTATGATTTTATGGGAAATAAACATCCACTCCAAAAGTTTATTTGACCCAAGTTTAATATTTTTGTTCAAATATTAATTCACAATGGCAGGAGAGAAAAACAAGGAAAAAATTATTTTAGATTCAGCTGTACAATTATTTACTACTAAGGGTTTTCAGGCTACGCGGATGGAAGATGTGGCAAGACAAGCAGGTATCAGCAAAGGCCTAACTTACTTTTATTATAAAAACAAAGAAGATCTTTTTATGGCCTTAACGAAGAAGGCCTTTGATCAATTTAAGGATGAGTTCAGGGAAGTATACCGATCCAAAGGTAAAACAGGCATGGAAATGCTTAGCGATCTAGTGGTAAGAATAGCGTCTTTTGCCAGAACAAACCAAGTATACTATGACTCCATTATTAACTTCCTGGACCTTCTGAAAAAATACAATAACCCAGAGCTGAGAAAGGAAATCGATGTTAAAACTTTAGAAAGCGTACATTTTCAGAAATTGCTGGATATCCACCATGAACCCGCTAAAATTGGTGTCATGATGGTCAGCCAGGGAATAAAAGACGGCAGTATCCGGCCTGAACTGCAGCCAGAAATCACCTTCTATGCGATCTGGAGCATGATTATAGGCTATGAAAAAATGCTTGGCCCAATAGAATACGAAGGAAAAGAAAGTAAAATCCACCGTGAAAATTGGGAGCCTGGATTCCTTCGTCTGATGAAAGAAATGCTTAAAGGAACAATCCAAGCTACTAAACCAACTACTGTCCAGGGAAGCCTTTTTTAAAAATGAAACCGACTTGACTCTAAATAATCATTAGACACGCAGGGCATTGATTATTTAGATCGCCAAACCTACCTGACGGCAGTCAGGTGCAAACGCAAAAAGGAAAATGAAAATAATGGCAATTGTAATGGCCGGGCTGCTTCTATCAGCTTGCCAATCAAAAACAGAAGTCGATCTCCTCATCAGAAATGCAACAGTCATAGATATCGAATCCGGTTCTCAACTTGAGAACTGGTTTGTTTTCATCCAAGGTGACAGCATTCTGGAAGTAGGTGATGAATCCCTGATGGACCGATTTCAACCCAACACTGATATTGATGCGCGAGGGAAGTACCTGATGCCAGGGCTTTGGGACAATCATGTGCATTTTGGAGGAGCTGAATACATTGATGAAAATGAACAATTACTGCCACTTTTTCTGGCATTTGGTGTCACCACGGTAAGAGATGCCGCGGGTGACATCAGTTTGGAAGTGCTGAAATGGAGAGATGAGATCAATAACGGGACGCGGATTGGACCTAAAATCCTTACCTCTGGCCCTAAACTGGAAGGAATAGAATCCATATGGCCCGGGGATCTTGAGATCGGAAGCGAGGAAGAACTTGAATCAGCCTTAGATTCTCTTGATAAGCTTCAGGTTGATTTTGTAAAAATTACCGATAACACACTCAAACCTGCTCTCTTTCTTGAGGCTGTAAAACGGGCTACAGCGCGTGGATATAGTGTTTCTGGACATATTCCTGCTGCCCTGACAATCGATCAAGTATCCAAAGCAGGGCAGAAAACAGTGGAGCACCTCTCCTACTTATTGCGAACTGGCACCCCGCTGGAAGCCGAAATTTCCGCGCGCAGAGCCAATGGAACCCTCTCCGGAGCAGAAGCGGCCAAACTTCAAGCCGAAACCTACAGTGATTCTGTAGCCTTCGCTTATTTTCAACAGCTTGCCAAGCAAGGAACCGGCGTGGTTCCCACACTCTTGATCAGTTATAACATTGCCTATCTGGATGAACATGATTTCCAGAATGACACCATTTTAAACTATCTAGGCCCTAAACTTAAAGAGAGCTATCAATGGCGGATTCAGCGGATGGAAGGTGAAAGCATGGAAGCTAAGCAGGCTAGAAAGGCCAACTATACCAAAGTGGCTTCTTTAATGCCCCTGGTCCAAAAATCAGGAATGAAGATTATGGCCGGAACGGACGCTGGATATTTGAATTCCTACGATTTTCCGGGCTTGGCAATCCATTTGGAACTACAAAAATATGTAGAACATGGGCTAACTCCACAGCAAGCACTGACTGCTTCCATTATTCACGGTCCTGAATTTTTTGGATTGGAGGATGAATTTGGAGCAGTAAAAGCTGGTAAGAACGCAAGTTTGGTATTACTGACTGATAACCCGCTTGATGATATCAGTGCTACACTCAGCATTGAGAGCGTGATTAAAGATGGTAAAGTTTATGACCGTCCAACCCTTGATAAAATGCTTAAGGAAATCAAAAAGTGGGTAGCTCAAAAAGAAGGTAGGTGAAGTGTGAAGTTGTAAAGATGAAAGGTAGTCAGTTAACAGTTGAGGTTTACAAAACCTCGACTGTTTTAGATAATTATCTGTTTTTTAGCGCATTGTCGAATTGCCGGGCTACAACTACTAATTGTTCATCCTGTCCTTGCAGGCAGGCTTGATACCCCGTACTTGATACTATCCACTTCAGCACTCTTGTTCCAACTCTCGTCTTGTCTCTTTGTTCTTGATTCTCGATTTCTTGGCTCTTGATTCTTGACTCCAGTCACTTGATTCTAGTTTCTTGATTCCTGGTTCTACTAAATAGCTATTCTATGAATCAGTATTTAAAAATGAAGTTTGCCAACTTCAGTGCTTCAGCTAATTCTGGTTTATGGATAGCCAATTGAAATCCTTCACTTTCCAAAGTTTCAATCATTATTTCGGTGTTAATATTACCAATCAATTCATCAGCAGCCATCGGACATCCACCAAATCCTTTAAGGGCTCCATCAAATCTTCTGCATCCTGCCTGGACTCCAGCTTTAATTTTATCGGCAATATCTTCTTGACGGCTATGCAGATGTGCTCCAAATTCAATGTGCGGAAAAGCTTTAATTTGAGCTTCAAGTACATGTATAATAGAAGCAGGATCAGCAACTCCCACAGTATCGGATAATGAAATGATCTTGATTTCAAGTTGATCCAATTTGCCCACCAGCTCTGCCACCAATTCAGGAGAATAGGCTTCACCATAGGGATTGCCAAACCCCATGCTTAGGTATGTGACCAGCGTCTTCCCTTTCATTACACATAGATTCTGCATTTCTTCCACTGCACTTAAGGCCTGCTGAATGCTCGCATTGGTGTTTCGCTGCTGAAAAGTTTCTGATACTGACAATGGAAATCCCAAGTAATCAATTTCCTGAAAGTGTAAAGCATCTTCGGCACCACGAATATTAGCCACTATCGCCAATAACTTACTCTTCGAATGATGGAGATCCAGTAGACTGAGAACTTCTGCAGTATCCCGCATCTGCGGAATAGCTTTTGGACTAACAAAACTTCCAAAATCTACGGTGTCGAAGCCTACTTCCAATAGCTGATTAATATAAGCTGCCTTGATGGCGGTATCAATAAATTCTGGCATTCCCTGCATCGCATCACGGGGACATTCGATCAACTTTATCATATTCAAAGATATTAAAGAATCTCTCCAAGAAGAACTTTAAATCAAACAAGCCTCAAATGCTTGTAATCAAACAGCTTAGGTCGGCTTAAACTTGTGGAAATGTGGGTAATAAATTTCTTGATCTGTGGAAAAGAATTTGCAGGTTTGGATAAGGAAAAATGGCTGAAACTAGTAGAAATTGGGCATTGCGTCCTGATAGTCCAGTTTTTATGCATTATGCCAATTCGAACGTAATGTTGGAAGCAGTATTGCATTACTAACGATAGAATCAACATAAATTAAACTTTGAAAGAGATGAAAACTAAAGCAACTTTAATTATTGGTGCCTCGGTAATTGCAATGTTTTCTTGCGATACCAGAAATTACACAGAAGAGGATCGAGTGCGGGTCACTGAAGAGCTGGAATCTTATGTGGACAGCGTTGAATCAGCTGTACAAACAATCCCGGTACATAATTGGGAGAAAATTGATGAACGATACGATAGCTTGGACTCTAGGGCTGAGAAAGTCTACAACGATTTAAAGACAGAGGACAACAATCTTGCAATGCTTGAAGAGCGCTATGAAACTGTAATTAAAAACGCTAAAACAGAATCTGAAAATTTTGAGCGTACCGCTGATATGCACATGAAGAATGTGGAAACTTGGTGGGATAAAACATCAGCTGATGTAGAAAAAGGTGCTACCAATACTGGAGAAGAAATCGAACAGGCCACTAAAGAAAGTTTAGATTGGCTGGAAAAGAACTTTGATAAACTTAGTGATGACTCTAAGCGGAAATATGAAGAAATCAGAGCAGAGCTAAAGAAAGATTAAAAACTACCGACCACTTTTTAATAAGAAAGAGGCTGTCTCATAACTAGTGACAGCCTCTTTTTTAATGCGGCCAATTTCAAACTTTGAGGTTTTTAAATCCTCGAAGGGTTTTTATTTGGTAAACTTTAACCACAAAGATTCTGTGTAAACCCAGAGGCAACAATTAAAGGTTAGCTGTCAACTAGGTTAAAAAACCTTCGGGGTAATTCTTAATCCCCAAAGGACAGAAAAGCTTAAATCGACTAAAATACCTCTTTGGCAATTTTGTAAGTAGTATCCGCTTTGCTCATGGTATAAAAGTGGAGTGAAGGCGCCTTATGCTTTACGAGTTCTTTACATTGGTGTATTGCCCAAGCAATTCCGACTTCTTTTACCTCCGCGTTCGTTTTACATCGCTCCAAATCATCCATTAGTGGATCGGGTAAATCCAGGAAAAATGTACGTGGCAACATCGTAATCTGCCCTAGTGTAGTGATCGGTTTAATTCCCGGAATAATGGGTACAGTAATTCCAGCTGCTCTTACCTCCTCCACAAACCTGAAGTATTTAGTATTGTCGAAGAACATCTGGGTTACTATATATTCGGCACCCTTATCCACTTTGTCTTTGAGGTACTTCAGGTCAAACTTCATGGAAGGAGCTTCAAAATGCTTCTCAGGATATCCAGCGACACCTATACAGAAATCGGTTTGGAAACCTATTTCAGTTTCTTCGTGAAGGTATCTCCCTTGGTTCATTCGTACAATCTGCTCGACCAACTCACTGGCATACGAATGTCCATCCGATTCCGGAATAAATCTCCCTTCGGTTTTTGGTGCATCACCACGTAGGGCCAGAACATTTTCAACTCCTAGAAAATTGAGATCTATCAGTGCATTCTCTGTTTCTTCCTTCGTAAAACCACCACACAGCAGATGAGGTACAGGATCCACATGAAATCTGTTCATGATAGCGGCGCAAATCCCAACAGTTCCAGGTCGTTTTTTCGTGCTTATTTTTTCCAGAAGTCCATTGGGATGCTTCTTGTAGATGAACTCCTCCCGGTGATAAGTCACGTCAACAAATGGCGGATTGAAGTCCATAAGCGGAGCAATACCCTCTAAAAGTTCTTTAAGACTCTGGCCTTTTAAAGGGGGAAGTATTTCAAAAGAAAAGAGCGTTTTTTCAGTGTTTCTGAGATGTTCAGTTATTTTCATAAAAAAGATTAAGCAAGGGTTAAATTAGGTTGATAAGCAAGATTAGGAGAAAGCAACCGCTCAGCATCCCGAAGAGAAATTCCTTTTCGCTCTGCGTAACTGGCAACTTGGTCCTGATCGATTTTACCAAGACCAAAATATTTACTTTCTGGATTGCCAAAGAAATATCCTGAGACAGATGAAGTCGGATACATTGCGTAGCTCGAAGTCAGCTGTATCCCGACAGTATTTTCCATATCCAGCAATGACGAAATAGTTTCTTTCTCAGAATGCTCAGGACATGCAGGATAGCCAGGTGCCGGTCTGATACCAGGATATTCCTCGCGGATCAATGAATCATTCTCCAGATTTTCATCCTTGGAATATCCCCAATACTCTTTACGGACCAGTTCATGGATGTATTCTGCAGAAGCCTCTGCCAACCGGTCAGCTATTGCCTTAAACAAAATATCGTTGTAATCATCACCATCTTTCTGGAATTCAGCGAGTTTTGATTCCATCCCTATACCAGAAGTCACTGCAAAACAACCCAAATAATCCTGCTTTATTGGATCCAGATAATCAGCTAAAGACCGATTTGGAACGCCTTTCCCCTTTTTCCCCTGCTGACGCAAAAAGTAGAAAGAGGCAATTTCTTGTCCATTTTCATCTAATACGATGGCGTCATCATCAGACCTTCGGACAGGATACAAACCGAATACAGCATTTGCAGAAAGCCATTTCTCTGCAATAGCCTGTTCCAGCATCCTATTCGCATCCTCAAATAGCTTCTTGGCTTCAGTTCCCACTACAGGATCATTGAAAATTTTGGGATACTTCCCGCTCAGCATCCAAGTACTGAAGAATGGAGTCCAGTCAATGTATTTTTTG
>Ga0307414_10000227_pt1 | contig 36891 bp, 32 predicted proteins | sample DK1Ometagenome_FD_203804 | JGI IMG/M metagenome (GOLD analysis project Ga0307414, IMG submission 203804) | Maize rhizosphere microbial communities from greenhouse at UC Davis, California, United States - DK15-O-3 | ecosystem: Host-associated > Plants > Roots > Rhizosphere > Soil | place: USA... | reverse complement strand
ATGGTGTCAGTTTTAGTGGTGTTTTTATATCAAAAAATTAGTGAAACATTAATTTTCTTAATTATTACTATTCCTTTGCTTTTAGTATATTCACTAAAATTCTATTTGTTAAGAAGACTTGATTTAAAATTAAATTAATGAATCCTAAAGTAATTCAAGGAGGAAATTTTTCAGACCATAGAGGAACTATTTCTTATGTAAACGATTTTAGTTTTAAGGACATTCAAAGATTTTATATTATCAGTAATTCTGATGAAAACCCAATCCGTGCCTGGCAGGGACACAAATTAGATGCTAAAAACTTTTATTGTGTAAACGGATCTTTCAAAATTCATTTTGTAAAAATTGATAATTGGGAAAGTCCTTCGAAAGATTTAAATATAGAAACTATAATTGTGAGTACTTCAGAAAGTAAAATTGTACATATTCCAGCAGGTTTTGCCAATGCAATTGAATCGTTAGAAGCAAATTCAAAGCTATTATCATTTTCTACTTTGCCATTGTCAGCTGTTTGTGATGACGATGTTCGTTATACTTCAGATTATTGGAACATTAATGGAAAATAACCGAATTTTTCTATCCTTGTCACAGCAAAGTGGTTTCGAACAGAAATACATTCAAAAGGCACTGGATGATAACTGGATTACTTCAGGGGGACCAAACGTAAATGATTTTGAGAAGGTTCTTGAAAATTATCTTGCAGAAGAATCATTTGTAACGGCTTTAAATTCGGGAACATCTGCAATTCATTTAGCATTAATTTTATTAGGAGTTGGTGCTGGAGATGAGGTTATTTGTCAAAGTCTTACATTCTCTGCATCAGCCAATCCTATTTTATATCAGGGAGCTAATCCTGTTTTTGTGGATAGTGAATCAGAAACCTGGAACATGTGTCCTGAGAATCTCGAAATTGCGATTCAGGACAGAATAAAAAAAGGAAAAAAACCTAAAGCAATTATAGCCGTTCATCTGTATGGAAATCCATATAAAGTTGATAAAATTCATGGAATTGCAGAACGATATGAAATTCCAATTATTGAAGATAGTGCAGAAGCTCTTGGGAGTACTTACAAAGGAAAAAAGTGCGGGACTTTTGGGACTTTTGGAGTTCTCTCTTTTAACGGAAATAAAATTATTACAACTTCGAGTGGAGGTGCTTTAATTTCTAAATCAAAGGTTTTACAAGAAAAGGCTGTTTTTTATGCCACACAATCCAAAGATGAAGCCGTACATTACCAACATAGCCAAATAGGATACAATTACAGAATGAGTAATATATGTGCAGGAATCGGCCTTGGACAAATGGAGATTTTGAATATAAACATTAATTCGCGAAGGGAAATAAATTGTTTTTATAAGACAATCTTTGAAGACATAGATGAAATACAACTTTTTCAGACAGTTAATAAAGATTGCTTTTCAAATTATTGGTTAAGCACAATTTTAGTTCAGCAAAACACGAAAGAAAATATAAATAGGGAAACTCTTAGGCTCGCTTTTGAAAATGCAAATATTGAGTGTCGTCCACTTTGGAAACCAATGCATTTGCAGCCCATTTTTTCAGATTATCCATATTATGGTAATAATGTGGCCGAAAATTTATTTGAGAGAGGGTTATGTTTACCTTCCAGTTCAAATATTACGAAAGAAGAAAAAGATAGAATTAAAGAAGTGGTTAATACCTTTTTTAAAAAACATAAATAAAAAAAACTGCATTTTAAAAAATGAAAATTGAAGAAACGTTTATAAAAAATTTAGTAGTTGTAGAACCAACAGTTTTTGGCGATGAAAGAGGGTATTTTTTTGAATCATACAGCAAAACAAAATTTAAACATTTAGGTATTGATATTGATTTTGTTCAGGACAATCAGTCATTTTCTAAAAAAGGAACTTTAAGAGGTTTACATTATCAAAATCCACCTTTTGCACAAACAAAACTGGTTCGTGTTTTAGAAGGAGAAATTATAGATGTTGCTGTAGATTTAAGAAAAGATTCTCCAACTTATGGAAAATCATTTAGCGTATTGCTTTCGGCAGAGAATAAAAAACAGTTGCTGGTGCCTCAGGGTTTTGCCCATGGCTTTTCCGTTATTAGTGAAACTGCCTCGGTAATGTATAAATGTGATCAGTTTTATAATAAGGCTTCGGAAGGCGGAATTAAATTTGATGATCCTTCTTTAAATATTGATTGGGGAATGAATCTTGAAGATGCAATTGTGTCGGAAAAAGATCAAATACTTCCTTTTATTGAAAATTGTAATAGCTTGTTTTAATGAAGAAGATATTAGTTACAGGTGCAAATGGTCAACTAGGATCCGAACTTTCGGTTTTAGCAACAAAGTATTCGCAATATGAATGGTTCTTTGCAGATAGAACACAAATTACTTTGGATAACTTAGAAGTTTTAAAAAAGCAATTAAACGACATTCAACCTGATATAATTCTTAATTGCGGAGCTTATACCGCAGTTGATAAAGCAGAATCAGAAAAAGAAATTGCCTTTACTGTAAATCACTCTGCAGTAGAATTGATAGCAAAATACGCGGTAGAAAATAATGTAAAATTGATACACATTTCAACAGATTATGTATTTGACGGATCCTCTTCTGTTGCATTAAATGAAGAAGCTCACACAAATCCTATAAATGTCTATGGAGACAGTAAAAGGGCTGGTGAAATAGCTTGTTTGAATCAAAATCCGAATTCAATAATAATAAGAACTTCCTGGGTCTATAGCAAATTTGGAAATAATTTTGTTAAAACAATGCAACGATTAATGCAGGAAAAAGAATCAATTAATGTGGTCAATGATCAAATTGGATCTCCAACTTATGCAGCTGATTTAGCAAAAGCGATGCTGGATATTTTAGAATCTCCAAATTGGATACCCGGAATCTATAACTATTCAAATGAAGGTGAAATAACCTGGTATGATTTTGCGTTGAGCATAAAAGAACTAGGAGGATATAATTGTGTTATTGGAGGAATTTCATCGCTATCTTACCCAACTCCTGCAAAACGTCCGGAATTTTCATTATTGGATAAACAAAAAATAAAAAAAACATATCATGTAGATGTGCCAGAATATAAAGAAAGTTTAAAGAAAATGTTTATTTAGAATAAATATTTCAGGTAAAATCTACAAGAGAAAATATAAAAGATGAAAGGAATTATATTAGCCGGAGGTTCCGGAACAAGATTACATCCATTAACACTGGCAATGAGTAAACAAATGATGCCTGTATATGATAAGCCAATGATTTATTATCCATTATCAACATTGATGATGTCGGGCATAAATGAAATACTAATCATTTCTACTCCTCACGATTTGCCAAATTTTAAAAAATTATTAGGAGACGGCTCGAGTTTGGGATGTAAATTCAGTTATGCAGAACAGGTTTTTCCAAATGGCCTTGCTCAGGCTTTTGTAATTGGAGAGGAATTTATAGGTGATGATGATGTCGCCTTGATATTAGGAGATAATATTTTTTTCGGCTCAAATATGCAGGAACTTTTAAAATCAAATACAAAACCAAATGGTGGAGTTGTATTTGCTTATCATGTTTCAGATCCGGAACGTTATGGAGTAGTGGAATTTGATGAGAATCTCAAAGCGATTTCTATTGAAGAAAAACCAGAAAATCCAAAATCAAGTTATGCTGTTCCCGGATTGTATTTTTATGATAATTCAGTAGTAGAAATTGCTAAAAATATTCAGCCAAGTGCCAGAGGGGAATATGAAATTACAGATGTTAACAAAGTGTATTTACAAAAAGATTCTTTAAAAGTTGGTATTTTAAGCAGGGGAACAGCCTGGTTGGATACAGGAACTTTTAATAGTTTAATGCAAGCAGGCCAGTTTGTACAGGTTTTAGAAGAAAGACAGGGCTTAAAAGTGGGCTGTGTAGAAGAAATTGCCTGGAGACAAGGCTTTATTTCGGATAAACAGCTTGAAAATCTTGCTTTGCCACTTGTAAAATCAGGATATGGAGCATATCTTATTGAATTTTTGAAACAAAAGAAAAAAGGAAACAGATTTTAATTTAGAAGAAGTATTTTTTTGAAATCTTTAATTACTATTTTTGTATCGTGCTAAGTTTTCATTTACTAATATAACCAATTTGAATACAGATAAACCAACCAAAATGTCTGCTTTGCTACATAATAATCTGTCGCCAAGAAATTTTAAAGCCAATATCAATAATCTTAGTTATTTACCAAGATGGATAATTGTTGCTATAGATGTAATGGTTCTTCTTTTTTCATTTACTTTTACTTACATGCTTTTTGAAGGCACGGCATTAGGTTATATTATAACGACATATCATTTTTATTTTGTATCAGCCCTAATATGTGTAAATGTATTTTTCTTTTGGCTATTTAGGACCTATTCAGGAATAATCAGACACTCTTCATATATTGATGCAATAAAATTACTGTTTTCTCAAATGTCTGTTTTGATTTTCTTTTTGATTTTCAATTTGGTATTTGAATTATATTCAGGGCACAAAGCATTTTTAAATACGGCACTTTTTATAAACTTAGTGCTTTCTTTTTGCGGATTATTCTTATACAGAGTAATTGTAAAACAAACTTTCGAAATTTATTTTTCTGAGAAAACAGATTCTAAATTAATACGAACAGTTATTTACGGAACGGATGCAAATGCAATTTCAGTTGCAAATGCACTAAAATTCGAAACACCTTCAAGGTTTAAAATTGTTGGTTTTGTAGATAAAAACAGCCAAAATGCTTCTAAACGGATGTTGGATCTGCCTATACTGATTCAAAAGAAAAAACTACCGGCCTTAATGCGCTCAGTAGCTGCTGAAGCAGTCATTATTGCAGATAAAAGCTTGTCTAAAGAAGAGCAATTAATTATTGTAGATCAATGTTTGGAATTCAATTATAGAGTATATACAGTTCCATTAATTTCGGATTGGGAAAATCAAAAAGAGATTTCTCAAAAGGTAAAGAACATCCAGATTGAAGATTTGTTGGAAAGAAAACCAATTGTACTGGACAGCAAGTCAATATCCAAACAATTAAAAGATAAGGTTATACTTATTACAGGTGCCGCAGGTTCAATTGGAAGTGAAATTGTAAGACAGGTTTTGGGATTTAATCCCAAAATGATAGTGATATTAGATCATGCAGAAACGCCTTTGCATAATTTATGTTTAGAAACCCTTGCATTAGATTCTCAAACCAAAATAAGAGCTGTTGTTGCAGACGTTAAGAGTAAAAAAGCTTTAGAAAAAGTTTTCCTCGATTTTAAACCTCAGGTAGTTTTTCATGCTGCAGCCTATAAACATGTTCCGCTAATGGAAGAGAATCCTTCACAGGCCATTCTTACAAACGTTAAAGGAACAAAAAATTTAGCTGATTTATCTTGTAAATATAAAGTAAAGAAATTCGTAATGGTTTCTACAGACAAAGCTGTAAACCCCAGTAATGTAATGGGAGCTAGTAAACGTATCGCTGAGAAATATGTTCAGTCTTTGTTTTTGAAAAACAAAAGAGAAATGGACCACGGTGTTACAAAATTCATTACAACACGTTTTGGAAATGTGCTGGGTTCAAACGGATCGGTAGTTCCGTTGTTTACAAAACAAATTGCTGCAGGAGGACCGGTTACCATAACCCATCAGGATATTATTCGTTATTTTATGACCATTCCCGAAGCTTGTCAGTTGGTTTTAGAAGCTGGAGCAATGGGCAATGGTGGTGAGATCTACATATTCGATATGGGAAAACCAGTAAGAATAATTGACTTAGCTAAAAAGATGATTAAATTAGCCGGATTCATTCCGGATAAAGAAATAAAAATAAAAATTGTAGGTCTTAGACCAGGGGAAAAATTATACGAAGAATTGTTAAATGATACTTCAAAGACTTTACCTACTTATCACCATAAAATTATGATTGCACAAGAAATTCAGGAAGAATATGAAAATCTACATTCTGAAGTTGAAGAACTCATAGAAATTGCGAATTTTTATAGTAATGACGACATAGTTGCCAAAATGAAAAAAATTGTTCCTGAATTTAAAAGCATGAATTCTACCTTTGAAGTTTTAGATAAATAGATGTTGATTTTTAATTATAAATATAATGTATAAAAAGGTGTTTTTAATAAAACGCCTTTTTACATTTTAATCTTTTTTTGGATTGGTAAAAATCCTGTTAATTTGTAAAATGAACAATACTGAAAATAATAAAGAATGGTTGTTTGAGATAACACCAAAAAATAATTTTTTCTCTTTAAACTTTAGAGAAATCTGGCAATATCGGGATTTATTGTTTTTGTTTGTAAAACGTGATGTAGTTACTGTTTACAAACAAACGGTTCTGGGGCCACTTTGGTATTTGATTCAGCCTTTGTTTACCTCGGTTACATTTACTATAATTTTTAATAATGTAGCCGGAATAAATACAGGTGCAATACCTCCATTTTTATTTAATTTGGCCGGAATCACAGTTTGGAATTACTTTACAGCCTGCCTTTCCGGAACTTCTGATACCTTTAAAGCAAATGCCAATATTTTTGGAAAAGTTTATTTTCCCAGGATTATTACACCGCTCTCAGTTGTGATTTCCAATTTAATTAAGTTTGGAATTCAATTTTTTATTTTTGTTTTTTTTTACGTTTTTTATTATATCAAGGGAGCGAATTTAGCATTGAATGGATTAGTAGTGTTTTTTCCGGTTTTAATCGCTGTTATGGGAATTTTAGGATTAGGATTAGGGATGCTGATTTCATCAATGGTTACAAAATATCGAGATTTTAGTTATTTGGTTACTTTCGGAATATCATTGTTGATGTATCTGTCTGCAGTAATGTATCCAATGACATTGATAAAAGATAAATTACCAAAATTTGGCTGGCTGGTAGAATATAATCCGCTAGCCTATATAATTGAGACCTCTCGTTATATGCTTTTAGACACGGGGCAGATTTCAGTTCTGGGCTTAACCTATACTTTAGCGGTTACAATTGCTGTATTCTTTATTGGTCTTTTGATTTTTAACAGAACTGAAAAGAGTTTTATAGATACTGTATAAAAAGAAAATAGCATTATAAAAACCCATTTTATATTCATCAGTTTTATTTTTTAAATTAATCAAACTTTGGAAAAAGATATAATTTTAAAAGCCGAAAACATTTCTAAACAATATCGTTTAGGACAAGTAGGCACCGGAACCTTAAGCCATGACTTGAATCGTTGGTGGCATAAAATTCGTGGTAAAGAAGATCCCTATTTAAAAGTTGGAGATACAAACGACCGGTCTACAAAAGGTACATCAGATTATGTGTGGGCATTACGGGATATAAATTTTGAAGTTGAACGCGGTGAAGTGTTGGGCATTATTGGTAAAAATGGGGCTGGAAAATCGACACTTTTAAAAATTTTATCAAAAGTAACTGCTCCCACCACAGGGCATATTAAATCACGGGGGCGTATTGCTTCACTTCTTGAAGTAGGTACTGGTTTTAATGGAGAAATGACAGGTCGTGAAAACATTTTCTTAAACGGAGCCATATTGGGAATGACCAAGAAAGAGATTATTTCAAAATTGGATGAAATTATTGAATTTTCTGGTTGTGAACGTTATATAGATACTCCTGTAAAGAGGTATAGCAGTGGTATGACTGTTCGTTTGGCATTTGCTGTTGCTGCTTTTTTGGAGCCTGAAATCTTAGTAATTGATGAGGTTCTGGCTGTTGGTGATGCAGAGTTTCAGAAAAAAGCTATTGGGAAAATGCAGGATATTTCTAAAGGAGAAGGAAGAACAGTTTTATTTGTAAGTCACAATATGGCTGCAGTAAAAAGTTTATGCACGAAAGGAATTGTTTTAGAGAATGGAACGGTTATTTTTGAGGGTGCGATCGACGAATGTATTGATGAATATTTAAATAATGAAAACAATATAGCCCATAAAAAATGGGATTTGAAAGATAGCCCAAGTTCAGATTTTATCAGATTATTAGAAGCTAAAGTTATTGATGCGCACAACAAAATTACTTCTAATCATCTCATTGTTAATGACATTAAGCTTGAATTTACTTATGAAATTATAAAAGAAAAACAATTATTTACCTGTGGATTTAATTTGTTTAACAATCAAGGAATTCATATTTTAAGCTCTCATGATAAAGACTCTCAAACCTTGACGATTCCGTTGCCTATTGGAATCCATAAAAAAACAGTAGTAATACCGGGTAAAATTTTAGCTGAAGGAGGATATATTTGTAGTTTTGCAATTATGAGATATAAACCATTTTTCGTAGAATTTCATGAAATGGATGTAGTAGGATTTACTATAATTGAAATAAAAAGCGATAAAACAATGAGAGGAGAATATACTGGAAAAATTCCGGGTTTAATACGTCCTCTTTTAAACTGGCAATAAAATGAAAAACTGGACAGGTGAAAGATTAGAAACCTTTGTTAATAATAAAAATACTATTGATCATTTACATAGATATGCAGTAGCTGGAAACTTCATAACTGATAAAATCGTTTTAGATATAGCTTGTGGTGAGGGTTACGGAACTAATTTAATGAGTTTGACAGCAAGGTTTGTTTACGGAGTTGATATCGATAATGTAACTATTAAAAAAGCAAACTTAAAATATAAAAAAGCAAATATTGAATTTAAACAGGGAAATGCAGCAGCAATACCAATGCCCGATTCCTCAGTTGATGTTATAGTTAGTTATGAAACCATTGAACATCATGATCACCATGAAGAAATGATGTCAGAAATTAAAAGAGTTTTAAAGCAAGATGGTGTTTTAATAATATCAACACCTGATAAATTAAATTATTCAGATAAAAGAAATTACAATAATCAATTTCATGTAAAAGAACTTTACAAAAATGAATTTTCATTGTTGGTTTCTCAAAAATTCCGGAAAATTCAAATGTTAAACCAGAAGTTTGTGAATGGGAATTCAATTATACAGCCAGACGAAGAAATTAATATAGATGTTTATACAGGCAACTATTTTCAAATTGAATTAAACAGAGTTGATGCTTTATATTTAGTAATTATCGCTTCAGATATAGATTTTAAAGATCAATTAATTTCTATTTTTGATGGGTCAAGAGTTTTAGAAGCAGACTTGGATCAAAAAATTTCAAAAGTTTACAATAGTAAATCATATAAAATTGGAAATTTTCTAATAAGGCCATATCGAATTTTAAGAAAAATTGTTAAATAGATTTTAATGAAAGTTTCAGTTGTAATAGTAACATATAATGGCATTCGATGGATTGAAAAAGTAATAAATAGTATTTTTTCTAGTACAATTAATTTAGAAATTATTATTATTGATAATAATAGCTCTGATGAAACAATTAGTGTTCTAAAGCAATATAAAGAAATTAATTTAATAGAATCTAAAACAAATCTAGGTTTTGGTAAAGCCAATAATATAGGTATTAAAAAAGCATATGAATCTGGTGCAGATTATATTTTTTTATTAAATCAAGATGCATGGGGAAACTCTTATACAATTGAGAATCTAATTCAGGCTCACCTAAGAGAACCGGAATACGGAGTTGTAAGTCCAATGCATTTAAACGGAATGGGTACTGGCCTTGATTATAATTTTTCAAATTACATAGTTCCGGCAAAGTGTAAAAATTTATATTCGGACATTCTTTTAAATTCAATTCAGGGGAAAATATATGAAACAGAATTTGTTAATGCTGCAGCCTGGCTGATTTCGAGAAAATGTATAGAAACTGTTGGAGGATTTAATCCTTCCTTTTTTCATTATGGAGAAGACGATAATTATGTGCAAAGGGTTAAATTTCATCAATTTAAGGTAGGGGTATATCCAACTTCTATAATTTATCATGATAGGCTAAGTAATGAAAAAAATGATTATTTTAAAGCTGAAAAAATAATTTATAGCCGGAGCATGATTCTGAAAATATCCGATCCAAGTAATGAATATTTGTTTGAAAAAGAATATAGAAAAGAGTATATGTTGCTTTTTAAGGGGATTATTTTATTTAGATTTAAAAAAATCAAAGAAGCCCTTTGGAAAATTAAGGTTTTAAATCATTTAGACAAAAAGCAGATTATAATAAACAAGTTAGAGTCTTATAAAATACAACCTTCTTTTTTAAATTTATGAATCCATTAGTATCTATTATTATTCCAACTTACAACCGAGCATATTTGATAAGTGCAACACTCGATAGTATTTTGGCACAAACTTACAAAAACTGGGAATGTATAATAGTTGATGATGGATCTACAGATAATACTGTAGATGTGGTAAATCAATATGTGAAAAAAGATTGTCGTTTTCAGTTACATTTTCGGCCAGATGATCGCTTAAAAGGAGGTAATGCTGCTCGCAATTATGGTTTTGAAGTTAGTAAAGGCGAGTATATCAATTGGTTTGACAGTGATGATTTAATGGTTGAATCACTATTAAAAATGAAAATAGACCTTTTAAATAAAGATGTGAGTCTCGAGTTTGTTACTTGTGGATTTAAGATGTTTAAGGGTAATGATTTTATAGAAAATAATAAATGGATAGTAAATAATAAAGAGGATATATATAAGAAATTCATATCTAAAGAAATTCTTTTAAATACTCCAGTTATCATGTGGAAAAGAGATAAAATTCAAGACTTAGTTTTTGACGAAAATTTAACTCGGGCTCAAGATCTCTTTTTTATTTTTAATGCATTTGATAGATTACTTTTGAAATTTGAAATTATAAAACTTCCATTAGTAAGTGTTAGAATTCATGAACAAACTATTAGTAGCTCATATTCTAAAGGCAAAAAAAAAGATGTAACAAGCGAACTAATGGTAAGAAAATCAATTTTAAGACGATTTGCTTATGATGAAGATATTAATTTTAAAAAAAAAAATCAAATAAATTATTTAAATACTCTTAAATATTGTTTAGAAACTAAAAATTATTGCCTTTTTTTTTGTGAAATCCTAACGATGAAAAATAGTAATTTCATCCTTAAAACTAAATTATTTTTTATTGGAATTTTATTTGCATGTAGCAACAGAGGATTATCATACTACTCTAAAATTGTGAAAAAATATAATTAAAATTCTCTTTATAATGTCATGAATTCATTTTATTCGCTGGGTTGAAAATTTAAAAAATACAAATCATCAATTGTATTGGTTTGATGTTTTAGGAGGAGGAGAAATTGAAAATTAGATTTTGTTATCAATTTACTAATTGGAAGCAAAGGAAAATTAAATATATAAAAGGAGAATATTTTTAATCAAAAAAGCACGTCCTTTTTGTGAAAAAGTTAGTCCATATCTTGAGGCTTCTACAAACGAATTTTAAAAAGTATTAAAATTCAACCTGATACTGTTGATAGTTTGAAATGGTAAATGTTTATGTCCTATTTTACAGACAATGAATAAATTTTCAAATCTAGAAGAATTTTTCATTAATTGTAAGAGAATAAAAAATGTTAAGAAATATTGATCTTTCGCATACTTCTTGTGAGTGATTTTGTTTTAGTAAAACAATTACTCTATTTATTGTTTTTAAACATCTTTAAAAGGATACCTATTGTTTAAATAAATGAAAATATTATTTATTTCTATGCCTTCTGTACATGTGATTCGTTGGATTGAAAATCTAATAATCGCTGAATGTGAGCTTTACTGGTTTGATGTTTTAGGACGAGGTAGCTTAGAAACATTCAGTTCTGTTCATCAGTATGTTAATTGGAAAACACGAAAAATAAAACCAATTAAAGGAGAATTTTTTCTCTATAAAAATCTACCTAAATTGCACAGTCTGTTAATTCCTTATTTAGAGAAAACAGCAAACGAAGCTCTCAATGATATCATTTTAGAAATACAACCTGATATTATTCATAGTTTTGAAATGCAAGGTTGCTCTTATCCAATTTTGAAAACGATGAAAAAATTTTCAGAAATCGCATGGATTTATTCATGCTGGGGAAGTGATTTGTTTTATTATAAAGAGAGTCCATCTCACCTTAGACAAATTAAAAATGTTTTAAAAAGGGTTAACTATATTCATACTGATTGTGAGAGGGATTATATATTAGCTACAAATTTGGGTTTTAAAGGAAAATATTTAGGGGTTATTCCTGGGGGGGCTGGTTTTCGAATTGAAAGATTAATTAATTTAAGATTATCATTTTACAAAAGAAAGATAATTTTAATTAAAGGTTATGAGCATAAATTTGGGAGAGCATTAAATGTCATAAAAGCCCTTGAAAATATGTTAGATGAATTGCAAAAATTTGAAATTGTCGTTTTTGGCGCTCATCAATCAATAATTGATTATGTGTTTGATAAAAAGCTACCCTTTAAAGTAAATAGTCGGCATGAATTAAAACATGAAGAACTACTCAAATTAATGGGAAGATCGTTAATTTATATTGGGAATAATATATCAGATGGCATGCCTAATACTCTACTTGAAGCAATAGTAATGGGCGCATTTCCTATTCAGTCTAATCCGGGAGGAGTTACGGAAGAAATAATTACTAATGGTAAAAATGGTTTATTGATAGAAGAGCCAGAAAATATAAAGGCTATCCAGCAAATTATCCAATTAGTTGTAAATAATAATAATTTGTTGCAAACAGCACAAACTTTGAATTATGATATTGCGTTGAAAAGACTTGATTATGATTTAAATAAGAAAAAGATAATTCAAATATATAAAGATATTCTACAGGAATAGAGTGTACTAAAAATAAAAGTATATATAATGAGAAAAGGAAAAAATATTTCAAAAGATATTTTATTACCAGTTTCGGATTCAAATCACCGAATAATAATTCCGTTGTATATACCAAATGAAGAAGATTATTATAAAGACGCTTTTACCATCTTTACCTATTGTCTGACTTCAATTCATAAAACTTCAATTTCAAATATAAAAGTATCTATAATAAGCAATGGTTCTTGCAGTAGCGTAAATACTAAATTATTTCAGTTACAAGAAGAAAAGCACATTGACGAACTAATAATTGAAAAAGAAAGTATCGGCAAAGTAAATAGTATTTTAAAAGCATTGCGTACAGCCCAGGAACGTTTAATAACAATTACAGATGCCGATGTTTTATTTGATAATGATTGGGAAAAAGTAGTTTTAGAAATTTTTAATACTTTTCCCAAAGCGGGATCGGTAAGCCCTGTGCCTGTTTTTAGAACCCATTTCAGATTAACGTACAATATCTGGTTTGATAATTTATTTTTATCAAGATTAAAATTTCGTCCGGTAAAAGATCCAGCAAGCATGACATTATTTGCTAACAGTATTGGCTGGCCATGGCTAGATCTCAAGTATAAAGATGTTATTGCAACCTTAAAAAGTAAAGAAGGAACTATTGCTGTTTTAGGAAGCTCTCATTTTGTATGTACCTATAAAAGAGAAGTTTTTTCTAAAATACCTAAAAGCAATAGTATTTATAAATTAGGCGGTGATAGTGAATATTTATATACAGATCTCCCGGTTCTCAAATTAGGAGGATATCGTTTAGCCACTTATGGTAATTATGCGTACCATTTAGGAAATGTTTTAGAAGACTGGATGACTGAAAAGCATACGAGGCTAAAAGCAGAAGTCAAAAAAACTCAAGATATTGAAACCTTAAATGTATTAAGTGCCAGGCCATTTTATTATTTTTTTACTGAAAAAGTTTTTAAAAAGTTTTTTAGATATCCAGTGATTTGCAGATACATCTTAAAAAGAAAAGGGCTTTCAGAAAAGCAATTAAATGATTTACTACAATGATAACAATAGTTCTAACCAATCGTAACCGTGATTTACAAACTGTAAAGAATTGTTTTGATTCTCTGGCAAAGCAATCAAATGACGATTTTGAATTGTTTTTTGTAGATTATGGATCAGAAACAAATTATGTCAATGATTTAAAACAATTGATTGCAAAATGTCCTAAAATCAAATCTATAATTTCTCCGGTATCCGGACAGTTATGGAATAAATGCAGAGCTATAAATATTGTATTGAAAAAATGCAATACACCTTATTTTTTTGTTGGAGATATAGACATGCTTTTTCACCCTGATTTTATAAACAAATTGCATGAACTTAAAAATAAAGATAAAGCAACCTACTTTCAAGTTGGTTTTTTAAGTCAAAAAGAAACTGCACTCCAAAGAGATTTTCATAATGCAACGGTAGATTTTACTTCAAGAAAAGAAGCTACCGGAATGACCTTGTATCCAACTCAATTGTTAAAAGAAATAAATGGTTACAATGAGTTTTATCATGGTTGGGGTGCCGAAGATACAGATGTGCACATTCGACTTCACAATCTCGGAATTAAAATTGATTTTTTTGAAAAAGAGGTTCTGTTAAAACATCAATGGCATCCAAAAAACTACAGAACAAATTTAAGCACAGATCCTTATCATTTTAAATTAGAAAGAATAAACCATTCCTATATTCAAATTGTTCAAACCAGCAGGCAAACACAAGCAAACCTATACAATCAGTGGGGAGTTTTACCAGATAAAAATGAGTATTCAAAATTAGAAGATAAACCGGATTTTACGATTGAGATCGAACCAGAAACTTCAAAAGTAAATGCATTATTAGCACAACTGGATAATTTTGAGAATAAAATGGTTTCAATAATAGTTAAAGACACATCTGACAGCAATAAGAGAAAACAATTTGCAAAAAGAATATTAGGAAAAAAGTATCTGAAATTTTTACCGATGAAAAGTGTAAATAATGCGATATTACAGGAAATTATAATGCATTATAGAAATCTGCCATACCAGTATTCATTCGACCAAAATAAAAATCTAATTACCCTTAAAATTTATTTTCGATAATGAAGATACTTATGGTTTCAATTCCATCACTCCATTTTTTTAGATGGACAAGTCAGCTTCAGGATTCTGGACATGAAGTATATTGGTTTGACATTACCGGAATGAGTGAAAAATCTGAAAGACTAAATTGGGTATCTCAAAAAGTAGGCTGGAAATTAAAATGGGATTATCCCGGAAGATTGTTAGTAAAGAAAAAATTTCCAAAAGTCTATCAGGTTCTTCAACATTTTAATAAGTACAAAACGGAATCGGTTTTTGAAGAATATTTAAACGAAATTAAGCCCGATGTTGTTCATAGTTTTGCTTTATATCTGTCATGTACTCCCATTATTTCTGTAATGGAAAAAAAATCAAATCAAAAATGGATATATTCTTCCTGGGGAAGTGATTTGTTTTATTTTCAAAATGATAAAAAATATTTAAAAGATATCAAACGGGTTTTGCCAAAGGTCAATTACTTGTTTACAGATTGCAAAAGAGATTATGGAATAGCAAAAGAACATGGTTTTTCGGGTGATTTTCTTGGTGTTTTTCCTGGCGGAGGCGGATTTGATTTGGCTCATATGGAACAATTTAAATTACCTGTCGACCAACGAAATGCCATTCTGCTAAAAGGTTTTCAAGGAAGATCAGGTCGGGCAATTTCAGTTTTAAAAGCAATGGAATTTCTTAAGAACGAACTTTCTGATTATTCAATAGTTGTTTTTGGCTCGGATAAAGAAACTTTAGATTATGCAAAAAAGTCGATACTAAAAGATTGGCCTAATTTTCAAATAATAGGAAAAGTTGCGCATCAGGAAGTTATAGAGCTTATGGGGAAATCTAAAATCTACATTGGTAATAGTAATTCAGACGGAATTCCGAATACGTTACTCGAAGCCATTTGTATGGAAGTTTATCCTATACAGTCAAATCCGGGTGGTGCAACCGCCGAAGTTATAAATAATGGTGTGAATGGTTTGCTAATCGAAAATTGCGAAGATGTATCTGAAATTAAATCTAAAATTCTAGATGCTATTTACCGCCTGCCTACAGATTACTTAAAAAATGATTTGTTACAATTAGAATACAAATATTTAAAGGAAAAAGTAAAAGACAGCTATAATAGTTTAAACGCTACATCAGAAATTAAAAATTAATTTAAGTGCAAAAAAGTATTTCAACTTAAGAAGATATTAAACAATTAATTATTGATATTGAGCAAAAATGGATTGTAGACAAATGGGTTATTGATGATATTCATGTGGGTCTTAATCAGAATTAAAATCTTTATTTATTTTTTGAATAAGCTGTTTTTAACTTCAACAGAAAATAAAACCACAAAAAGTAAAACTGCTACAAAATCTGTATTTGTACTATATTTTAAAAAAAAAGTGTAAAGCTCATAAGCGCTTTTTTACCGTTACTTCTTTCTTTCTGAAATTAAAAAACAAAAAGATTGTTTTTTTTGGAGCACATTATCACCGTATTCTGCATAAAGGCGAGTTTTTTAACCGTTTTTACGATTCAATGATTGATTCTCACAATTTAAAGGAGGATGTTTATATGATTGAATACAGAAAAGTCTACGACAAAAATTACAATAATAAAGCTATTGTAAATTTAGACAAATACTTAGGTATTTTTGTTACTATGGTTCATAACGTTGCTATTTAAGAATTTTGGGCTCAATAGGAATTTTTATGTTTTTTAGATTATCTGATTTTTTAATAGCAAAACCAATGTTGTAATAGCTCAAATTAGCAATTTGAGCTATGGTATTTACTTAATCCATGTTTTGGTTTTATATTAGATAATTTTGGTATAAACGGATTATTTATTAATCCAATAAAATAGGAATTCCAATTACAGTTTTCTTATGCCTTAGTATTTCAACCCTTATTATAAAAATAATAAATACTAATAAGGTTGGATCTTACATTTCAAGCTGATCCTGTTTCTTATTTAAATGAAACTTTAATAAACATAAACTTTATTATTACAAAGTGCCTTTTTTTAACTTTTAAAATTACTTTTGAGGCATTAAAAAGTATTACTTATGAAAAAAACAGCCATTATTCCGCTCCGTAAAAATTCAAAAGGAATTCCAGGAAAAAATAAAAAGAAAATGTTAGGACGTCCACTTTTTTCATGGACGCTTACAGCAGCTATTTTTTCGGAGTTAGATGAGGTATATGTTTTTACGGATGATGAAGATATAATCAATTATATAAACAGGGAGTATTTTTGGTCGCCAAAAGTAAAAGCCCTTTTACGCAATGATCAAAATGCTTCTGATACTGCTTCTACGGAAAGCGTTTTAGTCGAATTTGCAGATACTATCCAGTATGATTTTGATTTGTTATGCTTATTGCAGGCTACATCTCCAATGACAACTTCCGAAGATATAAATGCCGCATTAAATGAAATTATCGAAGGAAAAAAAACATCTTCACTGACCGTGGTAAATACACATCGTTTTATTTGGAACTCTGATGGAACTCCGCAAAATTATGATGTTTTTAAAAGACCAAGACGACAGGATTTTGAAGGTTTGTTGATTGAAAACGGGGCTGTTTATGTTACAACAAAAAAAGCTTTTTTGGCTTCTAAAAATAGGGTTAGCGGATCAATTGGCTTAGTAAAAATGCCAGAAGAATCACTTGTAGAAATAGACAGTTTATCTGACTGGGAGATTGTAGAAAACTTGCTTGCCGACCGCGAGAAGAAAAAGAAAATACAACAGCGAATTGAGTATTTAGTATTAGATGTAGATGGCGTCTTTACAGATAGTTGTGTGTACTATAATGCTGAAGGAGAAATGGCAAAAAAGTTTAACATGCGAGACGGAATGGGATTAGAGATAATTAGACAGAATCAGGTTGAAGTTATTGTAATGACTTCAGAAAATTCTGAGCTAGTGGCGCAAAGAATGAAGAGATTGCAAATAAAACATACTTTTTTGGGTATAAAAGATAAGTTTTCGTTTTTAACCCAATTTCTTTTAGATAGAAATAGTAGTTTTGGTGCCGTTGCGTACGTAGGTGATGATGTAAATGATCTGGCAAATATTTGTAGTGTAGGTTGGTCTTTTACGCCTTCGGATGCTACTGATGTGGTAAAAGCAAATGCAGATTATGTGCTGACAAATGCTTCGGGTGATGGCGCAATTAGAGAAACTTGTGAAATTTTATTAAAATATAATAAACGTTATGAAGGATTATAAAAAACCTTACGTAATTGCCGAAATTGGCTGTAATCATAAAGGAGAAATGGCAATAGCCAAAGAATTAATTAAAATTGCTAAAATCTTTGGAAATGCAGATGCAGTCAAATTTCAAAAACGTAATAATAAGGAACTTTTAACAGAAGAACAATATTATGCACCGCATCCCAATGCTATAAATTCATATGGAGATACTTATGGTGCCCACAGGGAATTTCTGGAGTTTAATGTAGAACAGCATGCAGAATTAAAAAACTATTGTGAAGAAATCGGGATTGTTTATTCTACTTCTGTGTGGGACACCACTTCAGCAAAGGAAATAACTTCGCTTAATCCTGAGTTTATTAAAATTCCTTCAGCTTGTAATAACAATTTCGAAATGCTGGGATGGTTATGTGATAATTATTCAGGGGAAATCCATATTTCTACCGGAATGACCACTAAAAATGAAACAGAAATTTTGGTCGATTATTTTACTGAAAAAGGAAGAAATAAAGATCTTGTTTTATACAACTGTACCTCAGGATATCCGGTTCCGTTTGAAGACGTTTGTTTGTTAGACATCAATTTGTTGAAACAAAAATTTGAAGATAAGGTAAAACATATCGGTTTCTCAGGACATCATTTAGGAATCGCAGTCGATATTGCTGCTTATACATTAGGAGCCAATATAATTGAAAGACATTACACAATAGACAGAACCTGGAAAGGTACCGATCACGCTGCTTCTTTAGAACCAATGGGGTTGCGCAAATTAACAAGAGATTTGCATGCTGTTTATGAGGCTCTAACTTTTAAATCAACTGATATATTGCCAATTGAGCAAGTTCAAAGAGATAAATTAAAAAATAAAAAAGTTTAAAATCGATGCTTTTTTCAAACAGAATTAGACTTTTTTGGTGGAATGAAAAAATAATTCAGGGAAAAACCAAAGAAAACTACGGTGATGTCCTGGGGAAATATCTTGTAGAGAAAATTTCACGAAAAGAGGTCGTTTTTGCCTGGCCAAAAAAGTTTTCAATTTTCGATTTTTTTGCTCCAATTTACGTTACTGTCGGAAGTATTTTAGCTAATGTAAATCATAAATGCATAGTTTGGGGAAGCGGCATTATTGATAAAAAGACAAAAATTAAGAATGCTGTTTTTTTAGCTGTTCGAGGTCCTCAGACGCGTGGGCATCTAATAAATTTAGGTTATACTGTTCCGGAAGTTTACGGAGATCCTGCATTATTGTTGCCCAGATACTTTAATCCTAAAGTTGAAAAAAAATATAAATTTGGTTTTGTTCCGCATTACAACGATTATACATTAGTGCACCATTGGTTCGAAGGCAACGACAAGGTTTTGTTGATTGATATGATGACCAATGATATCGAATCAAAAACCAGGGAGTTTTTACAATGCGAAAAAATTATTTCTTCTTCTTTGCACGGAATCATTATTGCTCATGCTTATGGTATTCCGGCAGTTTGGCAAAAATTTTCAGATAAGGTTTTTGGAGACGATATAAAATATCAGGATTATTTTGAATCGGTTCAATTGTCATTTTATAAACCTGAAATCAGAGTCTCAGCTTTTACTACTTCTGATATGGAAAATCTTTTTACTGATTTGCCAAGTTTACCTCAAAAAGAGAATTTACAAAAATTATGTGATGGACTAATGGAAGTATGCCCTTTTAAATAAGGTACAGCTTTAAAATCATCAAAGATTCGAATATAAATTAGAATGAAAAAAAAGATATTTATTTTTCTGCCGGATGGAGTAGGGCTTCGAAATTTTGCTTTTACATCTTTTAAAGAAATTGGAGAAGAAAAAGGATATGAAATCACGTACTGGAATAATACTGTTTTTTCTTTAAAAGAGCATTTAGGATATAACGAAATTGAAATTGAAAATCAGACGACTCATCCTTTAACGCCTCTTTATTCAAGAATTAGAAAGCATATAGAACTTAATGTTTCTCAAAAAAAATTTAAAGATCCAGTATATCAGACTTATAAATTCCCGTTTAGTTACAATGGTTTTAAAAACACTTTAAAAACATTGTATATTAAATTATTAATTGGTTTTAATTCGTCGGAGGCAGGAATTTTGAGAATAAGAAAGCGCATTAATGCACTCGAACGTTCAACAACGAAATATCAGTATTGTAAAGTACAATTGCTGAAACATAAACCAGATTTGATTTTTTGTACAACCCAAAGAGCTACACAGTCTATTAGTGCATTATTGGCAGCAAAAGATCTTAATATTCCGGTTGTGGCTTTTGTTTATTCGTGGGATAATGTGCCTAAAGCAATGCAGGTAGTCGAAGCCGATTTTTATTTTGTCTGGAGTGATTTAATGAAAGACGAAATTTTAAAGTATTATCCTTTTGTAAAAAAATCTCAGGTTTTTGTAACGGGAACTCCTCAATTTGAACCACATTATGATACCACTTTATTAAAAAGCAGAGAAGAATTTTTTAATGAAAATAATTTAGACATCTCAAAAAGATACATCTGTTTTTCAGGTGATGATGAAACGACTTCTCCGTTGGATCAATATTATTTGGAAGATCTGGCAAATACAGTTCGAAACTTAAATTCAAAAGGTGAAAATCTCGGAATTATTTATCGCAAATGTCCTGTAGACACAACCACAAGATATGACGCCGTGATAGATTCAAATAAAGATGTTATAACAGTTATTGATCCTTTATGGAACCCTGCAGGAAAAAATTGGAATGAAATTTTACCAACAAAAGAAGATTTAGGTTTATTACATAATATTTGTGCACATTCAGAATTTGTAACAAACGTATGTTCCTCAACTGTATTTGATTTTGTTGCGCACGATAAGTCTTGTATTTATTTTAATTACGAACAGCCACAATTAAAAAAAGGGATCAGGGATATTGGCCAAAATTATAAGTATGTTCATTTTAGAAGCATGCCGAGCCAGGAAGCCGTAGTATTCTGTACTAATAAATTAGATTTGGAGAATCAGGTCAAACAAATTTTGGATAAAAAAATGTCAAATGTTCCGGTTGGTAAAAAATGGTATGAAATAGTCGCAGGAAAGGATCCAGGACTTGCATCCGAAAATATTTGGAAAGCCATAAACACAATTGTAAAACAATAGTATGTTTTTTAACTCCATAGCATTTGCTATTTTTTTACCGATTGTTTTTTTCCTTTATTGGTTTGTCTTTAATAAAACAAAAAGCACTCAAAATGCTTTGTTGATTATTGCCAGTTATTATTTTTATTCTTGTTGGGATTGGAGATTTCTGTTTTTATTGGTGTTTTCTACGTTTCTGGATTATTATACCGGAATCCAAATTGAAAAAGGAAAATCTGAAAAAAGCCGAAAACTTTGGTTCTGGCTTAGTATTTTAGTCAATTTAGGATTTTTGGGAATATTTAAATACTATAATTTTTTTGCCTCTTCTTTCTCAGATTTATTAAATTCAGCAGGATTAAAAGCGAGCCCAATTTTACTGAATGTAATTCTTCCTGTCGGAATTTCATTCTATACTTTTCACGGTTTATCGTATGTAATTGATATTTATTACAAACGAATAAAAGCCGAATATAACTTTGTAGATTACTCTTTATTTGTGAGTTATTTTCCGCTCTTGGTAGCAGGACCAATCGAAAGGGCCACTCATTTACTGCCTCAGGTAAAAGTAAAACGGGAATTTAATTTAGAAAAAGCAAAAGAAGGAATTTATCAAATCGTTTGGGGATTAGTCAAAAAAGTAGTCGTTGCAGATACTTGCGCTGGTTATGCCAATGCTATTTTTGATAATTATTCCTCCATGAATTCATTCTCTCTGATTCTGGGAGCAGTCTATTTCGCATTTCAAATTTATGGAGACTTTTCAGGATATTCAGATATTGCCTTAGGTACTTCAAAATTATTTTGTTTAGATTTACTGCGAAATTTCAATTATCCCTACTTTTCAAGAGATATAGCCGAGTTTTGGCGTCGGTGGCATATTTCGCTTTCATCCTGGTTTAGGGATTATCTATACATTCCTTTAGGCGGAAGTAAAGGCGGACTTTGGATGAAAATTAGAAATACATTTATCATTTTTGTGGTCAGCGGATTTTGGCATGGAGCCAACTGGACTTACATAGCATGGGGATTCATTAATGCCGTATACTTTTTACCGCTATTATTGAGCAATAGCAATCGTAACAATATGGATGCTATTGAGCTTAAATTCAATTTTGATTCGGTTAAGGTTGTTATGAGTATGCTTTACACTTTTTTATTGACGTGTATGGCCTGGGTGTTTTTTAGAGCTCAAACAATTACCGATGCTGTTTTATACTTAAAAAGAATTTTTACTAATAAAGATTTTAGTTTTCAATATTTAGATAACGAAAGATACAGTTACGAAATACTGTTAATGATTGGTGTATTTGTTTTGGTAGAATGGAATAATCGTATCAGGGAGGAGCCACTTTCAGGAAAAAGGAGTATGTTTAAAATGGCTTTGGCAATTACCGCCATTATTGCTTTTGGAACGTATTCAGATTACAAAGAATTTATTTATTTTCAATTCTAATGAAACAATTTCTAATTTATACTGTAAAAATTTTAATCACTACAATTTTGATTTCGATTTTACTTGACGGAGTGTATACATATGTTTTCTTGCAATCCAAAAGCAGAGGGAAAATAGAGAAAGTTTTCAATTCAGAAGCCCGAAATTATGATGTGGTAATTCTTGGCTCTTCAAGAGCAAATAATCACTTTGTATCTCAGATGTTTGAAAACAAAGGATTAAAAACCTTTAATTACGGAATAAGTGGAGGCCATTTATTTGAAGCTTCCTTATTATTAAAGTTAATGATTGAAAGAAAATATGCAATTAAAAATGTAATTCTTGAGGCTGATTTAAATCTATCTAATGATAAAGAATCTGAAGGAGTATCAGCCAAATTTTTGCCCTATATTCACGTCTCTGAAACTATAAAAGATCATTTTGAATCTCAGGATAATTTTAACGAATTATATTACATTCCGTTCTACAGATATATAAAATATGATGCAAAAATAGGATTTAGAGAAATTTATAAGATTGTAAAAGTGGAAAAAACCAATACATTAGATAATTTGGGATATTATCCATTAGCAAAACATAAAAAAGGCAATATGAAAAATAATATTGTGAATTTAAATCCCTTGCCTTATAATAAATACTATGAAGAAATAAAGAAAATTTGTAAAGTCAATAACATTAATTTTATCGCTGTTATGACACCAATGTGCGAAAATGTGGTTGGAATGAATTACTTTGAAAAAGTAAAAAAGGCCTGCCCTGAAATTCATAATTATGAAAATACAGTAGTCGAAAATAAATATTTTTCGTCTTGCGGTCATATGAACGATAGCGGAGCAAGGATGTTTACTGCCAGAATTATTAATGACTTTTTCCAGAAATAAATGCATATATCTTTTTTAACTCCAGAATTTCCTCATCCAAAAGTAGTACATGCTGCTGGAATAGGTACCAGTATAAAAAATCTTACGATAGCTTTGAGTAACGCAAATATTAAAGTTACCGTTTTTGTCTATGGACAGGAAATGCAGGAAATTTTAGAAGAAAACGGTGTAACAATACATTTAATTCAAAAGAAAAAATATAAAATTTTCGGATGGTTTTTTCATCGAAAGCATATTCAAAACTATATTAATTTTGTAATTAAAAAAGAAAGAATCGAATTACTAGAAGCCCCTGACTGGACCGGAATTACGGCTTTTATGAATTTCAAAATTCCGCTGGTAATTCGCTTTCACGGAAGTGATACTTATTTTTGCCATTTAGAAAAAAGGCATCAGAAGATGAAAAACTTTTGGTTTGAAAAATTGGCAGTTAATAAGGCAAAAGCCTTTATAGCCCCAACAACTTTTGCAGGAGAAGTTTCTAAAGTGCTTTTTAATATAAAAAATAAAGAAATAAAAACGATTCATTATGGATTGGAATTAAAGAACTTCACAAACGATTTTCCTTTAGTTTATGAAAAGGGAATGATTTTATATGTTGGAACATTAATTAGAAAAAAAGGAGTTTTAGAACTTCCTGAAATTTTTAATAAAGTGCGAAAAGAAATTCCAGAAGCAAAACTGGTATTAATTGGTAGTGATTCTTTTGATATAAAAACGAACTTAGCTTCTACTTGGCAATTAATGCAAAGCCAGTTTAAAGCAGATGATTTAGAGAATGTAAGTTATTTAGGTAAAATTCCATATAGCGAAGTTCAGAATCATATTAGAAAAGCAAATATTTGTGTTTTTCCAACTTTTGCAGAAACTTTAGGAATGGTTACCATAGAATCAATGGCGATGCAAAAAGCTGTTGTTAACAGTAATATTGGCTGGGCGCAAGAACTTATTGAAGATCAGAAAAATGGCTTTTTGGTATATCCTTCTAATCATGATTTGTATGCAGAAAGAATTATAAAACTTTTAAAAGATGATTCCATGACAGCACAGATTGGAAAATCGGCTAAGAAGAGAGTCAGTCACAAATTTGATATTGCTAAGCTGGTTCATACTAATATTCAGTTTTATCAAGAAATAATAACAAACAAAAAATAATGATAGTTATTTATCATCAGAATAATAAAGTCATTGAGATTGATAATGTTCCTGATATTAATTTTCAAGGCAAAAACATTGTAGAAGTTTTATTTGAAAGTGCCGCTAAATTTTCGGACAAGTTTATTATTTGGTGCCACATTGAGCTAAAAGATCATTTGAATATCGAAAGACTACCCTGTATTTTTCATCATAAAAAAATAATGGTCTCATATCATCCTGGTCAGAGTACTTTTTTATCAGATGCAATTGGTTATGTAGAAGAATCGGTATTTTTAAAAATCAATAAAAATGTAAGTTATCCAACCTGGATGATGAGCAGTTGCGTAGGCGGCATACATGCAGCTGTTTTAAATACAGTCATCAATGATTTCAAAAACAATAAAAACTTTGATTATTTTTTAGTTTCATTTTCAAAATTGCTTTCAGTAAAAGGACTTTTGTGCTATTCTGAACCACAACTACTAAAAAATAAGGTAGCATCTGTATTTGAATTTGAAGAAGATTTTTCTTATTTATTTAAATTTGTAAAGCAACATTACAAGGCACAATGGACATTTTTTTTGTTTATAAGTTTACTTTTATTTGAACGAAAGTTTAAAATTATTCCATTATTGTATGGGCTTTTTTTTAGAAGAAGAAAAGTAAAACATCTAACCTTAGATCATTTAGAAGTAAAATCTAAAAAAAAGGTTGTAGAATCTGCTACCATAGATGTTATAATTCCAACCATAGGCAGAAAAAAATATTTGTACGATGTACTTAAAGATTTGGCGGCGCAAACAAAACTGCCAAAAAATATTATTATTGTAGAGCAGAATCCTGATCCTAAGAGCATTTCAGAACTTGACTACTTAACTTCAGAAAATTGGCCTTTTACAATAAAACATATTTTTACACACAAAACTGGAGCTTGTAATGCCAGAAATCTTGCATTAGCTCAGGTTGAAAGCGAGTGGACATTTTTGAATGATGATGATAATAGGTTTGATTCTAACTTATTGAAAAGCGCTCTAAAATATGCTTCGTTATTTGGTGTAGAATGTTTTACGACCTCGTATCTTCAAAAAGATGAAGTTTTTAAGTTTAAAATAATTCATCAATCTGGAATATTTGGTTCGGGAAACAGTTTTTTAAAATCAGAATTTCTAAATAAAGTTACGTTTGACATGGCCCTCGAGTATGGATATGGCGAAGATACCGATTTCGGTTTACAGCTCAGAAATATTGGTGTAGACATTATTTATTTTCCCGAATTAAAAATTACACACCTTAAGGCTCCGATGGGGGGATTTAGAACAAAATTTGTTTTTCCATGGGAAATTGCAGGCGAATTCCCAAAACCTTCACCAACAATTATGTATGTTAAACGTAAATATCTAACTCCAGAGCAGCTTTCTGGCTATAAATTGTTATTGTTCCTAAAAATGCTTGGAAAACAATCTTTCTTTAAAAAAATTAGATTTTATAGTTTGTTTCAGGAAAAATGGAATGCAAGTGTGAAATGGAGTAAACAGCTTTGGTAAATTATGTTTGAAAAAAAGTGTTTTAGGTAAGACATGATAAATTCTTTTAGAACATCACATATAATTCTTAACAATCTTCTGGAAGATGATTAAAATATATACCAATAAGAAATTTTTAAATGATAGTAACAGAAAACGGATTTTTCCACTGCTTTTTGATATGCATTACTGCCAAAATACCAAAACGCTGGAAAGTTTTTGTTTTACAGATTCATTAGAAGATGCTGCTATTGCTGTTTTTCCAATTGATATTATTTCATATTTGAGAGAAGATAATGAACAATATTTTCAGTTTTGGATAAATGAAGTTTCAAAATATAAGATTGAAATTTGGGTTTATGCTGCAGGAGATTTCGGAACCGATTTAAAGGAGGAGAAAATCACAACCTTTCGTTTTGGCGGATACCACTCAAAAATGGGTTTAAATACAGAAGTGATGCCTGCATTTATTAATGATCCTTACGATGAAATAATTACAGATGATTTTTTTACTTTGCCAAAGAATTTAATACCGAATATTGGTTTTGTCGGAAATGCTAACGGCTCTTTAGTAAAATTTGCTAAAGAATATTTTTTATATCTGCGAAGAAACTTTAGAAATTGGATAGGTGATGTAGTAGAAGATTGCCATGTCTTTTATCCTTCTAGTTATAAAAGATTTATCGTTCTGCAAAAAATGGAGAAAAGCAAGAAATTGGAATGTAATTTTATCTTTAGAAAAAAATATAGAGGTCTTGATAAAAATGCCGGGACAAGAAAAGATTCTACAATTGAGTTTTTTAATAATATTCAAAGTAATTTGTATGTTTTTTGTTTGAGAGGAAATGGTAATTTTTCTATTCGTTTTTATGAAGCTTTAATTATGGGGCGCATTCCGGTTTTAATTGATACAGATGTTCGTTTACCATTATCAAACGAAATAAATTGGAGTCAGCATTGTTTATTGGTATCTGAAGATTCTATTACAGAGGACTTGACCAAATTTCATTTTTCTAAAACAGATGCTGAATTAAAAGAAATACAATTATCTAACAGAAAATTAATGCTGGAGAAATTAAACAGGATTTATTATTTTATTCATTTTAAAGAAAAATTTAAAAAATAATGAAGTTTTCATTAGTCATTTGCACTTATATGCGCCCTGAATCATTGCTAATATTATTGCAATCTGTTCAGAGGCAAATTTTATATCCTAATGAAATATTAATAATTGATGGCTCAATAAATAATGAAACAGAAAATGCTTTAAGTGAAAATGCATTCGAAAATCTAAAATATTTTTTTGTCTCTGCTGAGAATAGAGGACTTACCAAACAACGGAATTTCGGAATTTCTAAAGTGGATTTAGATTCAGAAATTGTATCATTTTTAGATGATGATACTGTTCTGGAACCCAATTATTTTTTTGAAATATTAAAAATATTTCAAACAGATTTAGAAATTATTGGCGTAGGAGGAATTGCAATCAACGAAAATAAATGGAAGTTGCAAGAACCAAACATTTTTTACAATAAAAAGTGTTACTATTTATTTGAAAGTTACTATTATAAAGAAGGCTTGCGTAATGTAATGAGAAATTATCTTGGTCTTGCCTCAAATTTAGGACCCGGAAAAATGCCAGACTATTCACATGGCAGAACATGTGGATTTCCTATGACAGGAAAAACGTATGGAGTGGATTTGCTGATAGGGATGTCGATGTCTTTCAGAAAAAGTGTTTTTGAAAAGATTAAATTCTCAAGATTTTTTGAAGGGTATGGTTTGTACGAAGATGCAGATTTTAGTTTAAGAGCTTTGCAATTTGGTAGAAATGTAATTAATACAAAAGCGCATTTATCACATTTTCATGCTGAATCAGGGCGTCCAAATAAATATCAATATGGAAAAATGGTAGTACGAAACGGTTGGTATGTATGGCGTATTAAAAACTCAAATCCAACTTTAAAAGACCGTTTTAAATGGAATGCTATAATCATTTTATTAACTTTGATTAGATTTTCCAATACAATAACAGAACAGAACAAAAAAGCAGCCTTTACAGAAGCAGTAGGCAGAACTGTTGGCTGGTGGACTTTAATCTTTAATAAGCCAAAACAAAAATGATGTTTTTATTAAAAAAGAAGATTCTAAAAAAAATAAAAGAGTTTAGGCTAAACTATTCATATGTTCGATTTTACGATCAGAATAAGCCGGTAATTTATATCAATTTAAATCATCGCACAAAAGTTAGAACTTACTTGAATCTTTTTTTTAGAGTTCATGAAGTTTATAAGGAACCAATAGTCATTAAATTTTCATTATTGAGAATGATTTTTTTAGCAAAATGGTTTAATGAACTTGATTATATTTATTTTGAAAAACCATTTTCAAAGATAATAAAATTTAAAACTTTCAATCATCATAAAAAAGCAGATTTTAGAGTTAATTATAACTATAGAAAAATATATTCATGTGATGAATATCAGGAAAATGCATTGCCATATATTATGCACCCGGGCAATTATTTACAACCTGAAATTAAAACCTTGCCTAAAAATATTGGAATCTTGATGAGTGGTAATTTTGAAAAAAAAATATATAATACCAATGTCATACCTGACAATTTTGGAATGCTCAATAGATGGCAGATCTATCAGGAAGTTTTGAAACATAATAAATTACTTTTGATTACAGGAGATGAATTGGTTAAAGACTTGATGTCAGGTAAGTTTAAAAGGAATTTTGTTTTAATGAAATGGCAGTCTGGAGCAATTTCAACAGAAAAGTGGCGATATTACCTCTCGTCTGCTGATTTTATTTTTTGTGCACCTGGAATGACAATGCCTATATGTCATAATGTTTTAGAGGCTATGTCTGTTGGAGTAATTCCAATTTTAAATTATCCTCATTGGCTGAATCCTTCTTTGAAAGAGAGTTTCAATTGTTTGATTTATAATGATATTTGTGATATTGAAATTATAGTAGATAAAGCGCTTTCGTTGTCAGAAAATAAAAAAAATGAAATGAAAGAAAATGTAATTGAATATTATAAAGGATACTATGAAAATTATGTTTTTGATAAAACTAAAAATAGTGAGCTAATTATATTAAATGAGAATATTAAAGATTTAGTTTAATGAAATTCACAATTATTACACATGTCACTCATATCAAAAAAGGGAACCAATATCTTGGATATGCTCCTTATGTACGCGAAATGAACATCTGGTTTAAATATGTTGATGAAGTTACTATAGTTGCTCCTTTAGAAAATAAGGATGTAACAGCAATTGATTTGGCCTATAATCATGAAGGAATACATTTTAAAACTATTCCTAATTTCAATTTTATAAATTTTAAAAGTATCTTTTTGGCAGTATTAAAATTGCCTAAAGTTTTTTGGAGAGTATTTTGGGCTATGAAAAATGCGGATCATATTCATTTGAGATGCCCCGGAAATGTTGGCCTGATTGGATGTTTTGTTCAGGTATTGTTTCCAAACAAATTAAAAACAGCAAAATATGCGGGAAACTGGGATCCGAAAAGTAAACAACCTTGGACATATCGTCTGCAAAAATATATTTTGAAAAATACTTTTCTAACTAAAAACATGCAGGTTTTGGTTTATGGAGAATGGGAAAATCAATCTAAAAATATAAAGCCTTTTTTTACCGCTACATATTCAGAGTATGAAAGAGAATTAATCAAAAAGACAAGTTTGGACTTAGGGATTCATTTTATTTTTGTTGGGACTCTTGTTTTAGGTAAAAATCCACTATACGTTGTAAAATTAATTGAAGAGTTAATAAAAAAGGGAAATAAAGTTACTTTAGAATTATATGGAGAGGGCTTAGAAAGACAAAATTTAGAAGATTACATTAAAAAAAATCGATTAGAGATATATATAATTTTACATGGTAATCAGAATCAGGATCTCATAAAAAAGGCATATCAAAAAAGGCATTTTGTAGTATTGCCTTCTAAAAGCGAAGGTTGGCCAAAAGCCATTGCAGAGGGCATGTTCTGGGGTTGTGTACCTATAGCAACAAAAATTTCATGTATCCCATTTATGCTTGATTATGGTAATAGAGGTGTTTTGCTAAAGATGAGTTTAAAAGAAGATATAGAGCAATTAGAAAAAATACTCGATGATCAAAATATTTTTTTTTCTAAAAGCAAATTAGCAAGTGACTGGTCACAAAAATATACAACAGATGTTTTTGAATCTGAAATTAAAAAGCTTTTAGTCAAATGAGAGTAGTACAAATTATAGATTCACTGGATTCTGGCGGGGCCGAACGCATGGCTGTAAATTATGCGAATGCATTAGCAGATAAGATAGGGTTTTCAGGATTAGTTTCAACAAGAAAAGAAGGCATTTTGAAAAATCAAATAGATTTAAAAGTGCCTTATTTGTTTTTGAAAAAAAAGAAAAGTATAGATTTGAATGCGGTATTAAAATTGAGAAAATTTATAAAAAAAAACAAAGTTGATATTATTCACGCCCATGGTTCTTCTTTTTTTATTGCTGTTTTAGTAAAATTGTCTTTACCTAAAATTGAAATTGTATGGCATGATCATTACGGATCCAGAATTAAAGAATCAAAAACACGCAATAGCGTTTTAATTTTATTGTCTTCTTTTTTTACATCCATTTTTGTTGTTAATCTTCAATTGAAAGAATGGAGTGATAAAAATATGTTTTGTAAAAATGTGTTTTTTATTCCAAATTTCGCTTTAGAAAGAAAGGAAAATAAACAAATAACAAACTTATATGGTAAACAAGGTAAGCGAATCGTTTTTTTAGCAAATTTAAAAAATCCTAAAAATCATATTTTGATTTTAAAAGCTTTCAAAGAATTAAAATTAAATGAATTAGGATGGAGTTTACATTTGATTGGTAAGGATTATTTTGACTCCTATTCTGATGAAATTAAAAATTTTATAAAATTGTACTCTCTGAAGAATGATATCCATTTGTATGGAGAAAAAAATGATATAAAATTTATTTTATCGCAAGCGTCCATCGGAGTTTTAGCTTCAACAGAAGAGGGATTTCCAGTTACATTACTTGAATATGCTTCAGAGAATTTACCTGTAGTTTCAACAGATGTAGGATATTGTTCAGCTCTTATTAAAGATGAATTTAGTGGTTTGTTATTTAATCCTTTTTCTAATTCTGAAGCAACAGCTCAATTGTATAGATTAATTAATGATGATTTGCTTAAAAAGAAGTTAGGAGAAAATTTTAAACAAGCTGTTATGAAAAATTATTCGGAAGAAGTTGTGATTAAAAAGTTAATCTTAGCATATAAAAATAAATAATTAATGAAAAATATTTCATTGTCATATGTTTATCTAATTATAATCCATGCAGTAATTGCTTTGGTAATTTTTGCATTACCATTTTTATCTAAAGTATATGCATTATTAATCCCCGTAATTGGTTTTTTTGTTGTTTACAGGACCAAAAATAAAAACAACGAAGTTCTTATAGTCGCAGCATATATGGTGGGTGTTGAAGTTTTTTTGCGTATGACAGGTGGTAATTTTAACAATGAATTTATTAAGGTTAATGTGTTGTTTTTTATGCTCTTAGGTATGATATATAGTAATTTTTCTATGAATGCTTTTGTCTATTGGTTTTTTTTATTACTGTTAATCCCCGGTATTTTGGTAACATCATCAACTGCTGATTTTAATGCGAATATTAAAAAATTATTAGTTTTTAATTTGTCGGGGCCTATTTGTCTGGCAATTTCTGCGATTTACATGTTCAAAAGAAAGATTTTATTTGCTGATTTGCAAAATATTGTCATTGCAATGGGACTTCCTGTCATTACAACTGCTGTTTATTTGTTTTTGTATAACCCAAGTGTAAAGGATGTTGTTACGGGTACACAATCAAATTTTGAAACTTCAGGAGGCTTTGGCCCTAATCAGGTTTCGACTATTTTAGGTTTAGGAATGTTCGTTTTTTTTACACAACTGATATTATTCTCAAAATCAAAAAAAATGATGATTCTGAACGGGATATTATTACTATTTATAAGTTATAGGGCAGTAGTGACTTTTTCAAGAGGAGGTGTTATGACAGCGGTAGTTATGATTGTTTGTTTGTTGTTTTTATTATATTATTTTTCAAATGCAAAAGGGAAAAGTAAATTTATTTTAGTTTTTACAATAACGGCTATAATGGCTGGGGGAATCTGGACTTATAGCTCTTTGCAGACTTCCGGTCTTATTAATAAACGTTATGCAAATCAGGATGCAGCAGGAAGAACAAAAAAAGATCGTTTGGGAGGGAGAGAGGAAATTATGGATGCAGAACTTAAACTTTTTATGGAAAATCCTGTTATAGGCACAGGAGCAGGAATGGGTAAACAGGTAAGGAAAGAGTCCTTTGGGATGGAAATTGCTTCACACAATGAGATAACACGAATGTTAAGCGAGCATGGTTTGTTTGGGATTTTTGGACTTTTGATACTTTTTATAGCTCCATTTATTGTTTATATCAACAACAGGCAACATCTTTATTTTTTATCTTTTTACTTTTTTTGGCTTTTAACAATTAACCATGCTGCAATGCGAACAGCTGCACCCGCTTTTGTTTATGCTTTGTCGCTTCTTTTGGTCCAGGTGAAAATTCCTGAAAAAGCAGAAAATTCAGAGGATTAAATTCTGTTTTTTATAATACATTTGTCGTAAGTTAAAGGGTTAAATCAAATAGAATACATGCAAACAAACAAAAAAATGCATTTCGAAATTTCAGAAAGAAAAGTGCTTCTTCGGCTTTTTGATATTGCTTTTGTTTTGCTTGCCCTATATTTAATGGATTGGCTTTTTTATTACCCCTATTTCGATTTGAATAGTGCACATTATTTTAGGCCAATTTTATTTATCTTTTATCTATTTGGTTTCGGTGCGATTTTCGAGATATACAATCTTCAGATTGCCAGTAATCAGTTTCAGATTCTTCGAAGTGTTGTTTTTACTGTCACAACAGCTACTTTGGTTTATCTGTTTACGCCTATTTTTTCACCAGAACTTCCTAAACAGCGATTGGTTATTCTTATTTTTTATTTTACTATACTTGGCTCATTATTACTTTGGCGTTTTTTTTATGTTTTCTTTTTGGCTACCCATCGATTTTCACAAAATGTAATTTTAATTTGTAATAAACATCAGGTTGATGAACTTGTTTTGGGACTTGAAAATGTGGATCCACATTATAAAATTGTAGGTTTTGTAAATTCGGATTTTTTAGCGGAACAGGATTTTTCTTTGAACTACATAAAAGAAATCCATAAGAACGATTTATTGGCTTTTGTCAGTAAAAATAATATCTCTGAAATTATCATCGCTGCTCAAAAAACCGATGGTATTACAGCCGATTTGTATCAGCATTTACTTCATTTATTGGAGGCGGGTAATATTATTAGAGAATATACACAGGTGTACGAAAGCAAAACACAGCGTATTCCTGTCCAGTACATTTCCAATGATTTCTATCGTTTTTTTCCATTCAGCCGCAGTAATAACAATAAGCTGTACTTATTATTGGTAAGTTTTCTTGAATTTACTTTTTCCTTAACAGGCTTGTGCCTTTGTCTTGTTTTTATTCCAATGATTTTTATAGCAAATACGTTTTGGAATAGTGGAACCTTATTTTATACACAAGAACGGGTTGGTAAAAACGGAAAGGTATTCCAGATTTATAAGTTCAGGACAATGGTTGAAAATTCTGAAAAAAATGGTGCTGTTTTTGCAAAATCAAATGATAAAAGGATTACTCCATTTGGTAAATTCATGCGCAAAACAAGAATTGATGAATTTCCTCAATTTATCAATGTTTTAAAAGGTGATATGGCTATTATTGGCCCAAGACCTGAAAGACCTTTTTTTGTAAAAGAAATTGCAGAGATAATGCCTTTTTATGAAACCCGCCATGTTATTAAGCCAGGACTTACAGGATGGGCTCAGGTCAATTATTCATATGGGGAATCCATAGAAGAGAGCTTGATAAAACTGCAATATGATTTATACTACATCAAACATCGAAGTGTGTTCCTGGACTTAAGTATAACTTTTAAAACCATAACAACTGTTTTATTCTACAGGGGGCAATAATTTTTAAATTATAATCGGAATTCTTTTTTTATTTCTGATGGCTACTCTTACCAAAACAACCCCACTGGTAATAATCATTGGTAAGATTATAAAAAAGTGTGCTTTATTAATTATGAAAAGTGTATAAATAATCAATAAGACCAAATGTAATATAGCGAATTTGTATGTCCATCTTTTATTGTTAATAGCTGAAAAAATGATTAATATTAATAAAAGCGGACTAAATAACAGTATATTATAATTCATCGCCAGTTCTTGGTGAAATGAATAAAATCCAACTGAAACAAAAAAGATTCCCATTAATGATAAGATGAATAAGTAGATTTTATCAACAAATTTTTGGTTTATGAAAATGATAAAACCAAGTAAAACAATATAACTGTAAATATTGTTCCACCACGAAGCTGGTGTTTCTTTTTCAAAGTTTAAAATAGTTTTGCTTTTACTCACAAGAGCATGATTTTGAAAAATAGTTTTCTCTAAACTGGTTTTCAATTCAAATGGCAAGAATATTTTGTTGCCTAACTGATCCACTTTTGTTCCAAATATGATGCTCGTACCCAACTTTTCATAAAAATGTCCATCAAAATAAGGGAATAGAATACTTCGGTATGTTTCATCAGTATCTCCTTTTTTAGTAATTACTTTTTTATTTAATGATTTATTGATAACGTCAACGACCATAGAAGTACAGTTTTTATCAATAAATTTATAAGTATAATAACGATCTTCTGAAAGAAGTGTAGTGTTTAAGTTGTCAAAAAGTTTTTGCTTTGAATCTTGGGGAATAAGCAACTCTTGTTCGTAAACGCTTCTTCTTTCATAATTGTATTCATTTATAAAATCAGCATAGGAATGTGCAACGACAAAATATTGCAAATCGCCTTTTGCAAATTTGGCTACAAAATTAGGAGTCCTAAAGTCAAAAGCGCCATAATTATATACAATGTCAATATTATTGGCAGGATCAGCAACCCTTATTGCAGTGTGTCCGAAAAAAGAATAAGATTCGTTGCCAAGACCACATGTTAATACACTTACACGTGCTTCTTTTGATAATGGTAAATTTTGTCCAAAACTAAAATTGAATAGTAGTAATAGAAACATTATTCGTAGAAATGTAAAACTTTTCATGTTTGATTTTTTTTAATAGTAATCCTTATCTAAAGATACCTAAATCTACTTTTAGAGAAAAAATATTCGAATACAATGCAGTACTTTGGTTGCCTAAATCAGTAAGTGCATAGTCAACCTGAATACCTTTGTATTTAAAACCAAGTCCAATATTAGGCTGAAAATTTAATTTTTCTGAGTTATCTAATTGCATTACGTTTTGAAAGTTTCCTGCTCCTGCTCTTAAAAAAACAAGTTCTGTATAACCAAATTCAAATCCCAGTGCTGGATCGATGCTAACGATATTTGATGAAATAATATCGTTAGTTTGTTCAAAACGCATGTTTAGATTTGTAGCAACCAAAAGGCTGGTATCATTATGAAATTCAAACTTTTTTGAAATTCCTAATTGTGCTTTTGGTAATGTAATCTCAGTGTTTTCTGGTAACTCTTGATTTTCGCCGGGAATGGCGTCTGAGATTTTTTTATATTCTTCTTCATCAATATTCCAGACATTGTAAGTAGTTGTAATATCCCGTAACATTAATCCGAATTTCCAGTCGTTTCTCTCAAACTGAAGTCCGAAATCAAATCCAAATCCCCAGGAGTTGGCAAATTTTCCAATGACACGGCGGATAATTTTGGCATTTACACCGTATTGAAATCCTTCAATAGGTAATTCCCTGGCATACGAAAACGTAAAGCCATAATCTGCAGTCGAGAATAAACTAATACGGTTGTAGTCAATATTGCCCTGATTGTCGATCAATTGTGTGGTGTCTAAAATATCATCAACCCCAAAACGAATCATCGAAATTCCCCATGCACTTCTGTCGTCAATAGGGATGGCGTATCCAATATAATCATACTGAGCAATATTAGCGAAATAACTGGCGTGCATTAATGAAATTTGATGATCTTCAAGATGTATCAGCCCAGCAGGATTCCAATAAACTGAATTAACATCATTAGTCGAAGCGACAACAGCACTGGACATTCCTAAAGCTGCCGCATCAACCCCAATATTCATAAACTCATTCGAATATTTTCGAACTGTTTGTGAATAATAAGAAGTGCAATTCCATAACAATAAAAATACTAAGATTTTTTTCAAGGTATTTATTTTTTCAAACCTAAGCTTGTTTAAATTCTTACCAAAAATATAATTTTTTACTGAGCTTATTTCTTCCTTTCGATAAATAATGTAAAAGTCATGTCTCAGAAGAAAAAACTCTATTAAAAACGCTTATAAGAATCACTTTATTATGCTAAATTTGCTCCTCAATCTTCAAAAATATAAATGATGAATATTAAAAAACACATTCCTAATTTAATTACACTAATCAATCTTTTCTGTGGCTGTGTTGCAGTAGTTTTTGTTTCTGAACAAAATTACGAAATGGCTTTTTATATGGTTTGTTTAGGAATATTTTTTGATTTTTTTGATGGATTTTTCGCGAGGTTATTTAAGGTTTCAAGTCC
>Ga0307414_10000226_pt1 | contig 37108 bp, 20 predicted proteins | sample DK1Ometagenome_FD_203804 | JGI IMG/M metagenome (GOLD analysis project Ga0307414, IMG submission 203804) | Maize rhizosphere microbial communities from greenhouse at UC Davis, California, United States - DK15-O-3 | ecosystem: Host-associated > Plants > Roots > Rhizosphere > Soil | place: USA... | reverse complement strand
TGCAAACTGGCCGAGGTGAGCGAGCAAGCGCGCTTCATCGAGGAAGAAAACCTCTCCGCCGTGATGGTGACCTTGCCACGGCAGGGAGTGACCTTGATCGAGATGGAGTGGGAGTGATCTCCCGGGCACGCCAGGTTGACTCGGGTGCTCCGCTCGCGCCCTCGGGCCTACGGTCCACTCCTGCGGAGTGTCCAGATCGCCTCCGCCCCTCGGCGATCTTCCAGCCTGGCTGTACGGTTCTAGACGGTGTGGGGAACCAAATGCGCTGGGAATGGATCCATGCGCTGCCTTGGACCGTTCTGCGGAACTGGAGTTCCGCGCTCCCAGGCCGTCACTGCGATTTCTTGTGACGCCAGCCTTTCCCGGCCTCATCGATCAGCGCCAAGCCTGACAGGACTTCATGCAGTCCGTGGCGGATGTGTTTCCTCATGGCTTCGCTGGCTTCCTCCGGGGTTCCGCGAGCCAGGATGTCGGTGAGGCGGGCGTGGAAATCCGACCCGAGCGTGCGCCGCCGCGTGGCGGTGTCATAGAGCCAATTGAAGATCAGCACCTGTTCCCTTTCGATCGCTTCCCGCAAGGCGGGGCAGCGCGCGCACTCCGCGATGTGGAGGTGCAGCTTCATGTGGTAGGTGTTGACGGAGAAAAGGAACTCCGGGTCGTCGCTGCTTTCCTCGCAGGCGGCGTAGAGCTGGTCCACCCGATGTCCCATCTGGCGCAGTTCCTTCTTTTCGCCGTCGGTCGCCCGTTCGGCGAAAAGCCGCGCGGCCTGGGTTTCGAGTGCTTCGCGCAGCAGGCTGCGATCCTCGATGTCCTGGCGGGTGGGAATCCGCACCCGCGTGCCGACACGCGGTTTGCTTTCGACCAATCCATCGCGTTCGAGCCGCTGCAACGCTTCGGTCACCGGAGGCACGCTGATCTTGAGCGCCTCTGCCAGCTTTCGCCGCGCGAGAGCCACTCCGAAGGGCAGCTCGCCCTTGAGGATTTGTTTGCGGATCTCGATGTAGGCCAGCTCGGCCAGCGAGTGCGCGCGCGTATCGGTCGCGGTCGCCTTGGCTGAAAGGGATCGGGTCGATTTGGAGCGGGGGGAGCGGTCGATCTTCTTGTTCACGGAAATCCGGGCCTCTTGGGCCACAATAAAGCGTCGGAGACGAGAAACGGTCCCACCGCTCCATCTGTCAAGGCGGCCGGTTTTTCCGCGAGAATCCGCTTGCCTCCAAAGGGGGTAAAACTGATACATCAGTTCCACGCCGGAGAGCCGGTACAGCGATCCCGTGTGCGACTTTCTGAGGCAATGAGTTCACGAAACCTGACGGACCCAACAAGCGGCAACAGTTCCAGCCACCGCTGGCAGATCGCGTTCCTTGTCAGCGTTGCGATTGCGATCAGTTATTTGGACCGGCAGACCCTGCCTTGGGCAATCCAGGCGATCCAGGCGGACATCCCCTTCAGTAACCAGGTGAAGGCGGCCTTGGACTCCGCGTTCCTGGTGACCTACGGCTTGATGTATGTCGGGGGAGGGATGTTGCTGGATCGTCTCGGCACCCGCCGGGGCTTCATCGTCATCATGATCTTCTGGTCGCTCTCGTGCGCCAGCCATGGTTTTGCCGGGGGCGTGCTGATGCTGGCGGCGAGCCGCTTGTTGCTCGGCGTTGGCGAGGGCGGTGGATTCCCGGCGGCCACCCGTGCGGTGGCGGAGTGGTTTCCCGGTCACGACCGCGCCACCGCCATGGGCATCATCAATGCGGGCACGGCGGTCGGTGCTGTAATCGCGCCGCCGCTGATCGCCCTTGTCCTGACCCATTGCCATTGGCTCGGCCTCGCGCCGTGGCGGTGGGTGTTCTATCTCACCGGCGCGCTGGGACTGCTGTGGACGGTGTGGTGGTGGCGGAGTTACCAGACCCCGGAACAGCGTGACCCTGCGGACGAGGTGGAGGCGAAGATTCCTCTCTCCGCGTTGCTGAAGCATCGTGAAACGTGGGCGGTTGTCGGAGCGAAATTCCTCAGTGACGGCGCTTGGTATTTCTATCTCTTCTGGCTGCCGAAATATCTCTTCGACGCGTTCCGGCTCGATATCAAAACGGCAGGTAGCATCGGCTGGATCCCGTATGCCGCCTCCGGGGTGGGGTGTCTCGTGGGCGGAGGTTTTTCCAGCTGGCTGCTGAAGCGGGGCATGACCGTGAATGCCTCCCGCAAGCTCGCCCTCGGCGCGAGCGCGGCGCTGATGCCTTGGGTCATGTTCGTGCCGCAAATGCAGTCCGTCGGCTGGGTGATCTTCATCTTCAGCCTGGCGTTCTTCGGGCAGCAGTCGTGGTCGACCCTCGTGATGATCCTGCCGACGGACATGATCTCCAAGCGGGCGGTCGGCACGCTTGCCGGCCTGGTGGGATTCGGCGGTGCCATGGGCGGCGTCCTGCTCGGCCAGGTCGTTGGCTGGCTGCGCGACCACGGCTTCAGTTACACGCCTGCGCTGGTCATCTCGGGTTCCATGCACATCGCGGCATTCCTCTTGATCTGCCTCGTCATTCCGAAAATCCGGCCATTGCCCCTCGCTAAAGTTCACATCCCATGAAAATCCGAGAAATCCGCACCCGCGTCATCGAGTGGCGCGGCAAGACCGTTCCGTTGCCGCCGCATTTCTGCACCAATCCGATGGACGCGGTGTCCCCGATGCTGAGCGCGGCGACAATGGGGACCTTCACGTTCCATAGCTGGCTCATCGTGGAGATCTTCACCGACGATGGCCTCGTCGGCATCGGCAATGCCGCGCTTTCGCCACGGGTCACCAAGCAGGTGATCGACCTTTATCTCAAGCCGCTGCTCATCGGGGCGGATCCGTGGGACACCGAGTTTCTCTGGCAGCACATGTATCGCAAGACGATGGCATTCGGCCGCAAGGGCATCGGCATGGTGGCGATCAGCGCGGTGGACATCGCCCTCTGGGACATTCTGGGGAAATCCGCGAAGCAGCCGGTCTATCGCCTGCTCGGAGGACGCACGAAGCCGAAGATCCCGGTCTACGCGAGCCGCCTCTACTCGACCCCGCTGGATGAGCTCGCCCGCGAATCGAAGCGCTACAAGGACGAAGGCTATCAAGCGATGAAGATGCGCTTCGGATGGGGACCGACCGATGGCGCGGAGGGCATGCAAAAGAACCTCGATCTCGTTCGCACCGTCCGGGAGACAGTGGGCGATGGCGTGGACATCATGGCAGACGCCTACATGGGCTGGAACCTGGACTATGCGAAGCGGATGATCCCGCTGCTTGAAAGATACAACCTGCGCTGGCTGGAGGAGGCGGTGATTCCCGATGACATCCACGGATACGCGGAACTCAAGAAGCACGGCCGCGTGCCCATCGCCGGTGGCGAACACGAGTTCACACTCTACGGTTTCCGCGAGCTCATCGAAGCCCGCGCGGTGGACTACATTCAATTCGACACCAACCGCGTGGGCGGCATCACGCAGGCGCGCAAGATTGCGGCGCTCGCCGAGGCCCACTCGATCCCGGTGATCCCGCACGCCGGACAGATGCACAACTACCACATCGTCATGGCCAGTTTGAATTCACCGATGGCCGAGTTCTTCCCCAAGGTGGATGTCGAGGTCGGCAACGAGCTCTTCTGGTACTGCTTCGATGGTGAACCGATCCCGAAGGACGGCTATATCGACCTCGATGAAAACACTCCCGGCCTCGGGCTCAAGGTGAACGAGGACAGCTTGAGAAATTTCGAGGTGATCGAATGAAACGTCTCGTCCAAATCCAAAACGGTCCAAGGCGTTGCGTGGCGGTGGTGGAAGAACCTTCGCTCCGGCTGCTGACCGGTGTTGCGTCGATCTACGACCTGGTGCGGCAAGCCATCGCGTCCGGCGCGTCGTTCCACGATCTCATCGATGAGCGGGCGACGGGGGAACTGCTCGATTACGATGCCGTCCACTTGGGACGGTCAGAGTGGCGGCTTTTGACACCGATCGATCATCCGGAGGATGCCTCCCGCTGCCTGGTATCAGGCACCGGGCTCACTCACCTCGGCAGCGCGAAGAACCGTCAGGCCATGCACGTGGCGGGCGAGGAGCAGCTCACCGATAGCATGAGAATGTTCCGGTGGGGCGTCGAGGGCGGGAAGCCCGCAGCCGGAGAAGTAGGAACACCACCCGAGTGGTTCTACAAAGGTCCCGGCACCATCCTGCGCGCCCATGGCCAGGCGCTCGAAGTGCCGCCCTACGCCGAAGACGGCGGGGAAGAAGCGGAGATCGCGGGCATTTACATCGTGGACGCGGATGATCAGCCGCGCCGCATCGGCATGGCTATCGGCAACGAATTCTCCGACCATAAGTTCGAAAAGCGGAACTACCTGAATCTCGCCGGTTCGAAGATCCGCACGTGTTCCCTCGGTCCGGAACTGGTGATCGACCCGGACTTCCGCTCCGTGCCCGGCAAGGTGACGCTCAAGCGCGACGGCCGCGAACTCTGGTCCAAGGACATCCTCACTGGTGAAGACGAGATGTGCCACAGTCTGCGGAACATCGAGCAGCATCACTTCAAGTTCGAGACTCACCGGCGGCCCGGCGACGTGCATGTGCACTACTACGGGGCCTGCGCCTTGAGTTTCGGCGAAGGCATCGAGCTCGCCGATGGCGACTCCATGGAGATCTCGTTCACCGGCTTTGGCCGCGAGCTCCACAACCCGGTGCGGGTCGCGACGGGCCCGGCGCCTTTGATTCCCGTCCAGAGTTTGAAATAGTCTCATGAGCAAGCCACACATCGCATTCCTCGGGCTAGGCCTGATGGGTTCAGGCATGGCCCGGCAGCTTCTTGCCAAAGGGTTCCCGCTGACGGTTTTCAATCGCAACACGGAGAAGGCCAGGCCGCTCGCGGACGAAGGAGCCCGGGTCGCGGCTTCCCCGGCCGAAGCAGCGGTCCAAGCCGGGATCATCATCAGCATGCTGGCGGACGACACGGCGTCACGAAGTGTCTGGCTCGGCGACGATGGCGCACTTGTGAGCGCCGCCAAAGGAACCCTGTGCATCGAGTCCGGCACCGTCACGGTCGATTGGATCCACGAGCTATCGACGGCCGCAGCAGAGCGGGGTTGCGAGATGATCGACGCACCCGTGACCGGCAGCAAAACGCAGGCCGCCACGGGCGAACTCAATTTCCTCGTTGGGGGCACCGCTGCAGCGCTTGAAAGAGCGCGTCCCGTGCTCTCGGCGATGGGTCGCTCGATGGTCCATCTCGGTCCAGCCGGGAGTGGGGCCTTGATCAAACTCATCAACAATTTCGTCTGCGGCGTACAGATCGCCTCGCTGGCCGAGGCCCTGGCCATGATCGAGCGAAGCGGTCTTGACCGGACCTCCGCGCTTGAAGTCCTCACCAATGGCGCGCCTGGCAGTCCCCTGGTCAAGGCGGTCTCCACCCGCATGACCACACCGGACTTCACTCCGAATTTTCTTTTACGCCTGATGGCCAAGGATCTCGGCTATGCCGTTGCGGAAGGCAGCAAGCTCTCGGTCGACCTGACGACCGCAAAAGCGGCGCTCGGTCTCTTCAACCAAGGAATCTCCGGCGGTTACGGTGAGCAGGATATCGCGGCCGTCGTCGAACCGTTGCGCATCACCACACCTTAGCCGGAGCCTGAACCATGAAGAAGTCGATCTTGCACGCCACCTTTTCCATCCTGATCGCGATCGGCGTCCGTGCTGCGGACGTGCCGGCAGATGCCCCGTACCTCGATACAACGCAGCCGGTCGACAAGCGCGTCGCGGATTTGATCTCGCGTCTCACTTTGGAGGAGAAGGCCATGCTGCTGAATCATCGCGGCCCGACCGTCGAGCGCTTCAAGATCCGTTCCGACCAATGGAACCAGTGCCTCAATGGAGTGAAGTGGAATCGCCCCACCACGTTCTTCCCTTCCTGCATCGCGATGGCTGCGACATGGAACACCGAATTCGTGCAGAACGAGATCGCCAGGGTGCTCTCCGACGAGGCCCGCGCCATTTACAATGGCTGGCACCTCGACCCGAAGGCCCCCGGTGAGCACAAGGGACTCATCTACCGCGCGCCGGTAATCAACATCGAGCGCAACCCCTATTGGGGCCGCAATCACGAGGCCTTTGGCGAGGATCCGTTTCTCACCGGCAGGATGGCGGTCGCCTACGTGAAGGGCTTGCAAGGCGATGATCCGCGCTATCTGAAGCTTGCCGCAACACTCAAGCACTACGCGGTGAACAATGTGGAGACGGACCGCATGAAGCTGGACGCCGTCGTTTCCGAGCGGATGCTCCGCGAATACTGGCTGCCGCATTGGCGCGACGCTGTCGTCGAGGGAAAAGCCTGTTCGCTCATGGCGAGCTACAACGCCATCAACGGAACGCCTAACAACATCAACCACTGGCTCCTCACCGATCTCCTCAAAAACGAGTGGAAACACGAGGGCTTCGTGGTCTCCGACCTCGGCGGGGTGAAGACGATGGTTGAAGGCCATGCCAAGAAGCAAATGACCTACGTGGATGCCGTCGCCCAATCGCTCATGGCCGGCTGCGATTTCTCTGACAAGGAATTCGAAGAGAACATTCCCGCGGCGGTGCGCGCCGGCAAACTCACCGAAGCTCGCCTGGATGACGCCCTCGCCCGCGTGCTGTGCGTGCGGATGCGTCTCGGGGAGTTCGATCCCTTTGAATCCGTTCCCTACAGCAAGATCTCGCCCGGTGTCGTGGGTAGCAACGCGCATCGGGCCATCGCACTCAAAGCCGCACAGCAATCCATCGTGCTGCTCCAGAATCGCGATTCGTTGCTTCCGCTGGACAAGGCCAAACTCAAGCGCATCGCGGTGCTTGGTCCGCTGGCCGACGTCGCCGTCATCAACAACTACAACGGAAAAACCGGCAAGGTCATCACTGCCCTCCAAGGCATCAAGGATCGCGCCGCGGCGGATACGGAGATTCTCCATGGCGTGGGCGGCATGGTCGGCGGCAAGCCGAATGATTGGGTGAAGGAATCGCGTGAGCCGAAGATCGATTCGGTCGCCGAGTTGGAGAAGGCGGTGGAACTCGCCCGCTTGGCCGATGTTGCGATCCTCTTTGTCGGCACCACCGCTGCCATCGAACAAGAAGGCCGCGATCGCAAATCGCTCGGTCTCTCCGGCAATCAGGAGGATCTGGTCAAGGCCGTGCTCGCCGCCAACCCCCGCACGATCGTGGTGCAAATGAGCGCCGGTCCGCTCACGGTTCCCTGGTTGAAAGAGAAGGTGCCGGCCATGCTTCAAGCCTGGTGGCCGGGGGAGGAAGGCGGCCACGCCATTGCCGATGTCCTCTTCGGTGACGTCAATCCCGCCGGTCGCCTGCCGCACACCGTCTATGCCTCCGAAAAGCAAGTGCCGTCGCTGGACGAATACGATGTGAGCAAGGGCTTCACCTACATGTATCTGAACGGCGAGCCGCTCTACCCCTTCGGCCACGGGCTGAGCTACACGGATTTCAAATACAGCGGCCTGAAATTGTCGGCAGCCCGGATCGGGTCTGGCGGGAATGTGAACGTTACCGTCGAGATCACGAACACCGGCAAGCGCGCGGGCGACGAGGTCGTTCAGCTTTATGCTCAGGCGCTGAAAAGCAGCGTGAAACGGCCTGCCAAGGAGCTTCGGGGCTTCCAACGAATCAGTCTGCAACCGGGCGAATCGAAGTCGGTGACACTAGGCCTCCCTGCGGAGAAACTGGCGTTTTGGGATGAGAAGAGCCACGGCTTTGTCGTCGAGCCGGGCACCTACAAAGTGATGGCGGGCGCGTCCTCCGCGGACATCCGGCAGGAGGGTCATGTTGAAGTGACCCGATAGTTTACAAGTGGTGTCCGCATTTTCGCCGTTGGGACCGCTGGAACGCAGTAAGAATGCGCTTTTACTGGTAATACGCTCCCGGCGAGGGGGGAGTTGAGCGTCCGGAGTAACTAAACTGAGACGAAATCCGAAATCATAGGTAGACTTTGTCCTGCCTTCTGCCATCGGATTTCTGAGATGACCGACGAGTTTTCCAGAGTGCTGGGCGCGCTAGGCTCAGGCGAGGCATTGAACTCGGACGAGTTGCTGCCTCTGGTTTACGACGAGCTCCGTCATCTGGCCGCCAAGCGGATGGCGGGTGAAAAGCCGGGGCAGACTTTGCAGCCGACGGCCTTGGTTCATGAAGCATGGCTCCGGGTGTCTGCGGGCAAGGACCGTGACTGGAGCGACCGCGCGCACTTCTTCCGGGCGGCCGCCGGGGCAATGAGGAGGATCCTCGTGGATCGCGCCCGTGAAAAATCGGCGCTCAAGCGTGGCCAAGGCGAGGAGCCGCTCAACATCGGCGACTTCGATCTGGCCGACACCAGCCGCGATGACCGGGTGCTACTGATTGACGAAATGTTAGAGCGCTTGGAGACGGAGGATCCGGAAGGCGCGCGGGTGGTGTCGCTGAAGTTTTTCGGCGGCCTGACAGAGGCGGAGATTGCCGGCATCCAGGGCGTGACCGAGCGCACGGTGCGGCGGCAGTGGGCCTACGCGAAGGCCCGGCTGTTCCAGATGATTCAGGAGGAAAACGGCTAGTCCCGAGATCCATGGACTTTTCCAAGAGTATCGAGAGGACCTTGTTCGAAGCCGCGGCGGGGGTGGCAAACCCGGCGGAGCGGGCGGCATTTCTCGATCGGACCTGTTACGGGGATCCCGAGCTGCGCGGGCGGTTGGAGAAGTTGTTGGAGCTACAGGACAGGGCCGAGGACTTTTTCGACGTCCCGCCGGTGAAGATACCGGCGGGGGTGACCCGGATGGCGATCCTCGAAGGTGAAGAAGGTGAGGCTTTCTCCGCTCCGCTGGCGCTTGCCGGCACCGGTGCGTGCATCGGACGATACCGGCTGATCCAGAGGATGGGCGAGGGCGGGTGCGGCGTGGTCTATCGGGCGGAGCAGCTCGAGCCGGTGCGCCGGCACGTCGCGCTAAAAGTGATCCGCCTCGGCATGGACACGGAGAGCGTGATCGCCCGCTTCGAGCTCGAACGCCAGGCGCTGGCGATGATGGATCACCCGAACATTGCGCGCGTTCTCGATGCGGGGACCACATCCACCGGCCGGCCATTCTTCGTGATGGAGCTGGTGGACGGGGAAAAAATCACGGACTTCTGCCAATCCGGGAAACTCGGGATCCGGGAGCGCCTCGAACTTTTCGTCCGCGTCTGCCAGGCGATCCAGCACGCGCACCAGAAGGGTGTGATTCATCGCGACATCAAGCCGTCGAATGTACTGGTGCGACTGCACGACGGAGTGCCGGTGCCAAAAGTGATCGATTTCGGCATCGCGAAGGCCACGGCGGGCGGTGCCAACGACGACGGAACCTTTACCCACCGCGATCAGTTCTTGGGCACCCCCGCCTACATGAGCCCGGAGCAAGCGGCTGGCGGTGCGGACGTGGACACGCGCAGCGACATCTACAGCTTGGGAGTCCTGTTGTATGAGCTGATGTGCGACCGGCCGCCCTTCGATCCGCAACGCCTGAGAGAAGTCGGGCCGGAGGAAACCCGGCGGATCATACGCGATCACGAGCCGGTGCCGCCGTCGGTAGTTCGCGGCGAGGGAAAGCTCGGCGATCTCGACTGGATCGTGATGAAGGCAATGGCCAAGGAACGCCAGCGTCGTTACGACACGGCCAACGGCCTGGGAGTAGACGTGCTGCGGTTTTTGAGCGACGAGCCGGTGGCAGCTCGCCCCCCAAGCCGTGGCTACCAACTGGCCAAGCTCGTCCGGCGGAACAAAGTGCTTTTCGCCGGCGGCGGCGTGGCGGTGCTCGGCCTGGTGGCGGGCCTGGCGGTATCTACCCGGATGTTCTTTCTCGAAAAAGCGTCGCGCGGGATTGCCGAGGCGGCATTGGCGGCGGTGGAGTTCAGGGGACGCGTTTCCAAGGCAGCGGTGATGATCAGTTACGGAAACTTGGCGGAGGCGGACAAGCTGCTCGCGGAGGTGCCGGTCGAGCAGACACCCTCCTCGCTGGAAGCGGCCGACTCGTTCCGCAAGGTCGCCGAATGGCATCTCGCCGCCGGCCGCCGGGACGAGGCGGCGAAGCGCTATTCCGCGTTCGCCCGCGCGATTTCCACGGTCGATCCCTCCGACTCCGACAGCGTGTCCCGCAACCTGCTGCCGGCCGCCGCTATCCTGTGCTTCACGGGCGACTCCGCAGGCTATGACCGTCTCCGCGATTTCACATTGGATCGCTTCTCAAACACGACTCACCCGGTGGTGGGCGAGCAGGTACTCAAGATCTGCCTGCTGAGGCCCGCGAACGAGGACACCCTGCGTCGCCTCAGGCCGCTGGTCGGGATTGTTACGGCGGCGGTGGATATGAGGAATGGGATCGTCGGGAAGAATCCTCATCTGGCCGCCTGGAGTTGCTTTTCCCTCGCACTCGCGGAGTACCGGGACGGCAATGATGCCCGGGCGGCGCAGTGGGCCAGCCGCTGCATCGCTTCGCCGCAGAAGAATTCTTCCCGGATTGCCTCCGCGCGCATCATCCTGGCGATGATCGAGCAGCGCGCCGGACGGACCGGCAATGCAAAGGCCTTTCTCGACATGGCCACCGGGCCGGTGATGGAAAAGACCGGCGCGAAACTCGAGGGGGGCGAGACTGATCAAGGCAACTGGTATGACTGGGTCAACGCGGGGATTTTTCATCGCGAGGCGCTCGCCCTGATCGGGGACTAGGACGCCGGATAAGATATTTTTTCAGCGGGCGTGTCCGGTTTCGGCGACGAATTCCGCCTAGGAGGAGAAGCTGCCCCAAAATGACACGGGCGGTGTCTCCTAACCCATGAAACCGACAATCCCCCTTTGGCGGAGCTGCGTAGCCGCCGTCGTCTTTGTTCCAGCCATCTCCCATGCGGTCGTCCTGAGCCACGACTCGTTTTCCGGCTACACCGCCGGCGAGATCCAAGCTGTCGTTCCGTCGCCCGCCGTGGCGGGTTACACCGGAAATTGGACGGACGTTGACTTTGGCGATGCCGAGCCGTCCATCACCGCCGGTTCCCTGATCTATGGCGACGCGCTGTATGCCGGATCTTCCGGCGACAGGGTCACGGTCGCAAACAACACGACGGGCGGCGAGATCACCGCAGCCAACAGCGGGCGGGTCTTCCGGACCTTGGACAGCACCTTGGCGGTGACCGATTCGACCACGGGCAGCCTCTACATGAGCTTCCTTTTCCAAAGCGGTCAGGAAACCGGCGCGACGACCTATCAGATGCTCTCGCTTTATAACGCGACAACATCGGACGCCAACCGCAACTTCGATATCGGCATCACGACCAACGGCGGTCAATCGGGAACGGCCTACAACTTCGGAGCCGACAATGCGTACACGACCACCGGCGTTGCTGCGAATACGACCGTCCACTTGTTCGTGGTGAAATTCGATCTCAGCGCGGTGGCGGGGTCTGACAGCATCACCGTGTGGGTGGACCCGACCCTCGGTGCGGGGGATCCGACGGGCGGCGTGACCGTCACCGGAAAGACCCTGACCTGGGATCGATTGACCTTCTCCGACTACGAGGGCAACTCCGCGGCATGGGACGAAGTCCGCTGGGGCACCGACTTTAACTCGGTCACTGTCCCGGAACCCACCTCCGCGTTGCTCGGATCACTCGGGGGCCTGCTGCTCCTCCGTCGCCGGAAACGATAGCCCGCGAAATGGGAGGCTGCGATTCAGGAAGATCGCGCCTCCTCCCCCAACCCGGGGGAATTTTTGATCTCAACCCAAGCGGCCGTCCCGTCCGGGCAACCGGAAAGACGTGGCACGGCAGCAACCTCTTGAACCCCACTCAACATCCACTTGTGAAACCCTTGTCAGTTTTCCTGCTTGCCGCCGGTCTTGTCACGCCGGTGTCAAGCATGGCCGCTATTCTTAGCCAGGATTCCTTCTCCGCTTATACCGTCGGAGCGGAACTCCCCGGTCAGAATCCTACGATCACCGGCTACCTTGGCGCTTGGGCGGACGTTGCTTTCGGCAACGCCGAGCCGGCGGTCCTTGCCGGATCCCTTGCCTACGGAAACGCATCATACACCGCCGGCGGGGGCGAGAAAATCGGCAAGGCTGCGGACGGCGCCGGGATCGGCGCGGACAACTGCGGCCGCGTGGAGCGCCTTCTGGACAGCGCCCTGGCGGTCACGAATGCGACCACTGGAACCACCCTCTACCTGAGCTGGCTGTTCCAGACGGGCAACGAAGGAGCTGCCGCGAACGCCAACACGTACCAGACGCTCGCCTTGTGGAATGGCAGCGGCGGCACCGACTCGCTGCGCGACTTCGAGGCTGGCATTGCCGCCGGCGATTTCGCGACCGCCAACTACGGCTTCCGGGTCGATAACAATACGCCCGCCAATCTGAACGTGGCGCCCGATGCCAATGTTCACCTCTTCGTCGCGAAATTCGTGCTCAGCGATCAATCGCTCAGTGACAGCGTGACGGTGTGGATCGATCCCGTCCTGGGTGCCGGTGAACCGGCCGGAGGCGTGACGATCAGTGGCAAGGATCTGGCTTTCGACCGCTTGGCCCTTTCCGACTACGCGAGCAATTCATCGGCATGGGACGAGATCCGCTGGGGCACCACATTCGATAACGTGACCGTCGATCCGGTCTTTCCTGCCATCCCGGTGTTCGAGTCTCAGCCTTCCGCCTACATCGGAGCGGTCGGCTCTACTTTCACCCTCCAATCCGGGGCCAGCGCGTCGCCCTCACCTGCTTACCAATGGCAGAAGTCCGCGGATGGCATCAGCGGGTGGACCAATATCGAGGGCGCCACCGCGAACACGCTGGAGTTCATCTTTTCCGCCTACTCCGACCGCGGCTTCTATCGAGTGATCGCCACCAATGCGAACGGCTCCGCCACCAGCAGTGTCGCCGAGGTGGACCTCGCGTATCCCGCGCCAACGATCACGCAGCAGCCTGTATCCGCTTCGGTGGAAGCCGGTAGCGATACTCTCTTCTTCGTCACTGCCTCCGGTCTCGGAAATCTGACTTACCAGTGGTTCAAGGATGAAAACCCCATCGCCGGAGAAATCACTGATACACTCCAGCTCACCGGCGTCCAGGAGAGCGCTGAAGGCACTTTCTGGGTCCGCATCACCGATGATGCGGCCACCGCTGACAGCCTGCCGGCGACCACCGTGGACTCGCAGGTCGCAATTCTTGATGTCTTCCCACCGCCGTCCGGTCTGATCAGTCACGATCCCTTCGACATCGCCGCGGGCTATGTCGCCGGTGATCTGCCCGGCCAGAATCCCACCATCACCGGCTATTTCAATGGATGGGCGGATGTCGATTTCGGCGATGCCGAGCCCGCTATTTCCACAGGGTCGCTGGTCTATCCGGATCCATTCTATCTCGGCTCGTCCGGCGATCAGGTGAGCGTGGCGAACAATGTCACGGGCGGTGAGATTGTCGCGGCGAACAGCGGTCGCACCTACCGTCTGCTGGACGGCCAACTCCAGGCGACCCCGAGCAGCAACGGCACGCGCTACCTGAGCTTTCTCTTCCGTAGCGGCCAGGAGGCGGGTGCCACCGTTTATCAGACGTTGCACCTTAATCAGGGCAACGGAGACGGAAATCGCAATTTCGACCTGGGGCTCACCAACAACAGCGGCCAATCGGGTACCGAATACAACTTCGGCGTCGACGGCACTTATACCTCTACCGGCGTTGCTGCGGACACGAACGTCCACCTTCTCGTGGTGAAGTTCGACTTGGCGACCGATGCCTTTACCGACAGCGTCACGGTATGGGTTGATCCCGCTCTCGGCGGCGGCGATCCGGCCGGAGGCACCACCGTCACCGGTGCCGATCTGGTCTGGGACCGGCTGTGCTTCTCCGACTACGATGGCAATTCGGCCGCATGGGACGAAGTTCGCTGGGGCACCACTTTCGATAGCGTGACCCTCAACCCGAATCCTCCCGATACCTACGCGGAGTGGATCGCCGCATATCCCGGCGTAGGCGCGCTCAGCGAGTTCAACGACGATGCCGATCGCGACGGCATCAAGAACGGGCTTGAGAATGTCTTCGGCACGAATCCCTCCGTCCCTACCACGGGAATCTCCCAGGTGGCGAAAAGCGGCAGCACCGTTACCTTCCGGCATCCTCAGTCCGGCGCTGCCGCGAGTGACGTGACCACGGCCTACAAGTGGTCCACCGACCTCGTGACCTTCCATACGAGCGGAGCGACCGTTGGCGGCAGCACCGTCACCCTCGCACCCGCGCTGAACACGCCATCGGCGGGCACGACGACCGTCACCGCCACCGTGACCGGCACCCAGCCCGCCCGCCTGTTCCTTGTGCTGGAGGCGACTCAATAGCCTGACGCACCTCGCGTTCTCCTCCGGGCAGCTGGCTTCCGACGCATGGGTTCGCGAAGGGAGACGCTGCTTTGCGGAGCTCCAGCCGGAGCGGGGACGCCCGCTCCGGCTTTTCGTTTCCAACCCGATCTCAAGATGACTCCGCTCCGATCCATCCTTCTTGCGGTAGGTCTGCTCTTGCCGGCAGGCGCCCAATACCTCAGCCACGATCCCTTTTCCGACTACACCGCCGGTGCCGAACTCCACGTTGCGGGCAATCCGGCCGTGGACGGCTACAGCGGCGATTGGCTGGATATCGATTTCGGCGACGCCGAACCGTCGGTTTCCGCTGGATCGCTCGCGTATGGGAATGCCGCTTACGCCGGATCGTCCGGTGCGAAGGTATCCAAGGCCGCCGACACTGCCGGTATCGGGGCCGGCAACAGCGGCCGGGTGTACCGGTTGCTGGATGATTTGCTGAAGGTCGATGACGCCACCGCCGGCACGCTTTACCTGAGCTGGCTGTTCCGCACGGGTAACGAGAACGCCGCGGCGAATCCCGACACCTACCAGACCCTCGCCCTCTACGATGGCAGCACCGCGGACGCGAACCGCAACTTCGATGCGGGAATCGCCAGCGGTGATTTTGCCACCACCAACTATGCTTTCCGGGCGGAAAACAGCGCGTCGTTCCGCGGCAATCTGGGCGTGGCACGGGATGCTAACGTCCATCTCTTCGTCGCAAGGTTCAGCCTGAGCCCGGCCAACAACGGCGATAGCATCACCGTGTGGATCGATCCTCCGCTCACCGGTAGCGAGCCCGCTGGCGGCATCACCCGCAGCGGCTTCAACACACGCTTCGACCGCCTCGCACTTTCGGATTACGCCAGCAATTCCTCCGCGTGGGACGAGTTCCGCTGGGGCACTACCTTCGCCAGCGTGACCGTGCTGCCGGCGCAGCCTTACATCCGCCAGCAACCCCAAACCTACACCGGCAGCGTCGGCGACACCGTTTCTCTTACCGCAGACGTCATCGCCAATCCCGCGCCAACATTCCGATGGCAGGTTCTCCAGAACGGCGGGTCGTGGGTGGATATCGCTGGCGCCACCCAGCCGGCCTACACGATCGCTTCCGCACCCTACGCCGCGAACGGCAGCTACCGGATCGTCGCGACCAATGCCAACGGCTCCGTCACCAGCGACGCGGCCACCGTCAGCCTGACTTATCCCGCTCCGTCGATCTCGGCCCAGCCCGCGCCACTCGGCGTGGAGGCAGGGGAAAGCGCGGCTTTCTCGGTGACTGCCACCGGCTTGGGCTCGCTAAGCTACCAATGGTTCAAGGACGGTGCGGCGCTGCCCGGACAGACCGGCACGTCGATCTCGATTCCCTCCGTCACCGCTGACGATGCCGGCGTGTATTCGGTGCGGGTCACCGACGATGCGGCGGTGGCTTCCGGCTTCGAGCCGGTGTCGATGATGTCGGATCCGGCGATCCTCCTGTTAGGGAATCTCGATGACTACGAAGCGGGCCTGACGTTTCGCCTCTACGATATCCAGGAGCCCTTGGACCTGCTCTATCCGCTTGTCCCGGGCCAGACACCGAATGTGGACCAGAAGCGCTCGATCATCGACTGGAGTGGTGCCGCCGCCTTCGCCGGCTATGGCCAGCAGTTCGTTGCGGAGATCTACGCCGATCTCTTTGTCTCCACCCCTGGCACGCATGAATTCCGCCTGACGTCATCGGACGGCTCCGCTCTTCGCATCGGCGGCGTGCCGGTTGTAACGAAAGACGGCGTTCATGGGGCGACCTCGCTGCAGGGATCAATCGATCTAACAGCCGGGCTTCACCCGCTTGCACTGCGTTTCTTCAAGGACAGCGGCGAGCCGGTGCTGAAGCTGGAGTGGCGCCGTCCCGGTGCCGCGGACTTCGAGGTCATACCGGCATCCGCATTCCTTACCGCCGCCGGCGTGACCCGCGTCGTCGCTCCCGGGAAAAAGAACGTGATCCGTCCCGGCGACGGCTCGCGGCCGGGCAGCGGCCAGCCGCTGAACGCGGTCCACCCCTCGTGGCGGGTAACGACCATCCACCCGTCTTCCTTCAATCCCAAGGTCGGCGCGATGGCGGTCCATCCCACCGACGGCCGGCTCTATATCACCACCTTCAATCCGAACCAGAACAGCACGCCCGATCCTTTGCCCGGGGGGGATGGGAAAGTCTGGGCGCTTGCCAATACCCAGGGCGAAGATCCACAGGCGGTGACCGTGACCGAAGTCGCCTCGGGCCTCTCCGAGCCACTAGGGATGAAGTTCATCAACGGCGACCTCTACGTCTCCCAGCGGATGGCTGTGACCCGGCTGCGCGACACGAACAGCGACGGCTACTACGAAACCAAGGAGAACGTCGGCGGCGGCTGGGTCTCGAACAACTACCACCAGTTCCACTTCGGCTTGATCGAGCAGGGTGGTTTCGCCTACACGACCCTCTCGACTTCGATCCACTTCGACTATCCCGGCCTCAATGGACCCAACCCGCCCAACCGCGGGACGCTCGTGAGGACCAATCTAACCACCGGTGAAGTCAACTACCTCGCCGGCGGCCTGCGCACTCCGAACGGGCTGTGCTTCGGGCCGGAAGGCGAGATCTTCCAAACCGACAACCAAGGCGCGTGGCAACCCTCGTCCCGCCTCAATCATCTCCAGCAGGGCCACTTCTACGGCCACTACAATAGCACTGCCGACGGTGGCAGCCCGAGCCTCTTCGCCGATCAGCCGATGACGCCGCCGGCCGTGTGGTTCCCGCAGAACGAGATCGCGAACTCGCCCTCGCAGCCGCTGTCCATCCCGCAAGGTCCCTTTGCCGGTGATCTGCTCGTGGGCGACATCACCCTCGGCGGTATCAACCGCGTCTCGCTCGAAAAGGTCCGCGGTGTCTGGCAGGGATGCATCTACCGTTTCACCCAGGGGCTTGAAGGCGGCGTGAACCGCCTCGCCTGGGGACCGGGCGGCAGCCTCTACGTCGGCTGCATCGGCGGTAGCGGAAATTGGTCGTGGAATGGCACCACCACCGGCCTCCAGCGGCTCACGCCGAGAACAGGGAGCCCCGTCACTTTCGAGACCGCCAAGGTCCGTGCCACGGCTACCGGCTTCGAGATCTCCTATACGAAGCCCGTACCGGAAGCGACCTTGGAGAACCCCGCGAACTTTACCGTGAAGCAGTGGTCTTACGAGCCTACTGCGGCCTACGGCGGTGCCAAGATCGGCGAGGAAACGCTCGCGGTTTCCTCCGCCATCGCCTCGAACGATCGCCTGAAGGTGACGCTCGTGACCCCGGGACTCGAAAAGGGCCACGTCGTGTATCTCAAGTCCGATCCCGTCTCGGACGACGGATCCGCCATCCTTTCCAGCGAGGTCTGGTACACGCTTAACGAAATCCCGGGCGGTCCCTATGATCTGAAGGCCGACACCACAAGCGTGGATGAGAACCTCCCTGCGGGCGCTCTGGTAGGAAACTTCACCGCCGAGCACGACAACGCCGGAGAGACTATTACCTTCAGCCTGCCTGCGGGCGTCGCGGACAACGCCCTTTTCTCCCTCGATGGCAGCGCGCTCAAAACCGCCACGGCCTTCGATCACGAGCGTCGCACCTCGTGCAGCATCCGTGTCCGCGCGACCGATGAGGCCGGGCTCTTCACCGAAGAGGAGTTCACCATCGCCATCAATGACGCTTTGGATGAGCATCCGGCGCGCCGCATTCTGCTGACGAATGCCGTGCTGCCTCCCGACCATGCCGCCGGAGCGCTTGTGGGACGCATGCGGGTGGATGATGAAGACCTCGGCGATCTCCATGTGGTCGCCACGGCACCCTCCGCCTCAACCGCCTTGGTTCACGAAGCCTTCGACTATAGTCCTGGTAGTTCCCTGCGGGGCCAGGCGGGAGGCAGCGGGTTCTCCGGGGCGTGGGGTGTTATCGACAGCGCTGCTGGCATCCCCACGGGATCGCTTTCCTACACCGATGCTTTGGGCCTGGCACTGGAGAGCAGCGGCAACCAGGGCTTCTGCCAGTCGGCGTCCCGCAACTACCGCATGCTCTCCTCGTCGCGTGGTGCGGACGGCACCGTGACCTACGCCAGCTTCCTCGCGGATCCAGGGTCGAACGTACACTTCTGGGGCGTCGAGTTCTGGAACGGCAGCGCAGCCGACGGCAACCGCGTGCTTCAGGTCGGCAACGAGAATGGTTTTGGCGTCCGCGTGCGGAACGGCACGAACAAGTTCTTCGCCTCCGACAGCAACCTGCATTTCTTCGTCGTGAAGATCGAGCATCTTGCCGGCAACGACCGCGTCTCGGTGTGGATCGACCCGCCGCTTGGTGCCGAGCCGGGAACGGCCAGCCTCACCTTCAGCCCCGCGGAGACCGGCGGCTCGATCACGTTCAACAACATCGGCTTCAGCGATTACGTCACGACCTCGGCCCCGGCGGTAGATGAGATCCGGCTCGGCGAAAACTGGGCCTCCGTCACGCCTCATGTCGCCGCCTTCCCGCGCTTTGAGTTCGCGGCCGGGGCAGGGGACGATCACAATGATTCCTTCCAGATCCGTGGGGATCAGTTGATCGCCGCCTCGACCATGAGCATGGGGCTGAGGACCGTGCGCGTCCGCGCGACCGACAGCGCGGGACTTTCCTTCGATCAGGCGTTGCTCGTCTGGGTCGGTAATGGGAGCAGCGATTCGAATGGCGATGGCGTCTCCGATGGCGACGCGGTTCGGCTCGGGCTGAACCCGCTCGCGGACCGCGCTGAAGCGGCCTACTTCGGCGGTGATGGCGCACGGGCCGCAATTGCATCCGACGAAACGGTATTCGAGATCGGCGCTCCCTCGGTGCCCGGAAATCTCTACTGGCTGGAGCGGTCGGCGGATCTCGTAGAGTGGGTCATCGAGCAAGAAAGCATCGCAGTGAACGACACCTTCCTCGAGACCCGCAACCTTTGGCAAATCTCCCGGCCGGCGGAGAGTCGCCGCTTCTGGCGGGTGGGCGGCGGCTGGCCGGTAGGCCGCGGCAACGACCCCCTCGCCAATGGGCTCGACGGCCTCACCTTCGTGGGCGGCAGCGCCGGGTGGAGCTACGATGTGGCCACCGGCATTCTCCGCCACGACAGCGCATCACCCTCGTCATGGCTGCATTTCGGCGAGGACTTTCGCGACTTCTTCCTCAGCCTCGAATACAAGCTTTCCCCTGGCGGAAATGCCGGGGTTTTCCTCCGCTCCGCCGATGCCGGAGATCCTTGGATTACCGGGAACGAAATCCAGCTCACGAATGAACCCCGGCTGCCGATCCACTCGACCGGTGCCGTCTATGACCGGATCCCTGCCGAGCCTGCCGCAGATGCCCGGCATTCCGTGTGGCATCGCATGGAGATCCTGATGGCCGGCCATCGTCTCCGCGTGGTGGTTGATGGAGTGGTCACGGTCGATGAGGCGGATCTCAGCGTCAGCCACCCGAATGTCGCCTGGCCCGTGTCCGGTCGGATCGGCCTGCAGGATTCCCATGCCACCATCTCCGGAAGCGTGGAGTACAGGAATGTTAGGATCATCAGGCTTGATGCCACCGGCATTGCACCTGAGAGCTGAACATCGGCTGGTGGGGTGGCGGTATCACCTGTTCGACCCGTGGAGATTGTCCTGAAGCCGCATCCGGTCTGAGCTGCGCGTCTTTAATGCGCCGTAATAGCAACGCCGATGCGCACGTGATTGCTCGGCTCTATTTCATCGCGGCGATCTCTTCCGCGTCCAAGGCGCGGGTAAAGAGGGCGAACTCGTCAATCCGTCCGTTGAAGCTTCTCACGATGCTCCTCTCAAACTCTGGTGCAGAGGCATCGAAATTGCCGAGATTCGCAAGGCCAAGCTGGATGGGAGGGCGGCGCTTCATCCGCGCTGAGGCGACCTCCCTGCCGTTGACGAAATGCTTCATCACTCCCTGCGAGCCGTCGATGACCGTGGCGAGCTGCATCCAGCGGCCGAAGTCTTGTTCTGTCACGATCTGCGGGCTCTCAAGACGCTCCCACGCCTCGTAGGCTAGCTTGGCCTCCGCCCTCACCCCGAGCACCAGGCACCCGGACTGGTCGATTTTCCAGTGGACCTCGCCCACTTTCTCCGGAGCCATCGAGAGGAGATGATTGTGGCTCTGCGGCAGGCTATCGACCCGGACCCGTGCCATCATGGTCAGGGATGGGGTGGTCCCCGTGGTCCGGAAGCGCACGCGGTCGCTGGTCTTCCCGAAGCCGAGCGCGCCCTTTTGGGCCCAGCGGCCGGGGAGGGGGTCGCAGCCGATCACGGAGCCATCGGAACTCTCGTCCGCGCCCGCGGCCCGGTTTGGGATCACGGCGTCTCCGGAATGAAGCCCTTCGAAGTCGAAATACACTATCAGGTCCGGCATCCCGCCCAGCTCCCGTGAGGCCTTCTGCCATGCAGTCCACTGCGCCTCGCTTTCGCGCACCGCTGCCGTGAGCACTGCTGCCGGATCTGCAAAGGACTTCCGGTTTGCGGGGAAGGCCGTCCATCTGCCCTCGCGGATCGAGACGGCATTGCCTTGATACAGGGCTTTCTCCGCGGCCTCGGGCAACTCGCCCTGCAATTCCACCTCGCCGTCGAAGACATGAACCTCACAGTCGTTGGCACCGCTGACGTTCATGCCGAACTCGGTGCCGCGGTCCACCACCCGTAGGTCAGAACTGATCACCGTGAAGCCTTCCGCAGGCGGAGGCACGCGGGCTGTGAGCTTGCCCTTCTCCAGACGCGCGAGATCCGGCGAAAGCAGTTCAATGGACGCCGGTCCTTCCAGGATCACGCGAGCCCCGCTGTAGAAATCGAGCCGCAGCGTCCCGCTCGAGATCTTCAGCCAGCCTTTTGGCAGAGCGGAGCCCGCACCGAAGTTTCCGCCGCCTTCTTCCCATGTCACGTCGATCGCCTGGGCTAGCAGGGCGACGCGTTCCGATGCCGGAGCCATCTCCTGCCCCGCGTTCAAAGGATTCTCCGTCGCGTGGCGAGGAAGCAGCCACCATCCTAAAGCAATGCACGCGGCGAGGGCCGCGCCCAGCCATGCTTTCCGGCGGAAGGGGACGAGCTTCGGCGCGGGGGCTTCCGCTGCCATCAGCAGGGTGGCGTGGCCTTGCAGCGCCTGCTCGCGCAGCAAGCCATGCCACTCCGCGCGATCGAGGAAGACCTCCCGCGCCCTCGATGAAGCGAGCAGCATCTCTTCCAATTCGCGCTTCTCGTCCGCCGTCAACTCTTGGTCGAGATACGCGGCGATCAATCGCTCCAATCTGGCTTCGTCGAACATGGCTTGGAAAGTTCAGGTCTTGGCCGCGTCCATCTTGCGCAGCACGCAATCGCGGAGGAAAGCGCGGGCGCGCGATAGGGTCACATTCACCGATGGGACCGTGCAGCCCATGAGGCCGGCGATCTGTGGCGGCAGGTGGTCCTGCTTGTAGCGGAGATCGATGGATCGCCGCGCTTGAGGGGCCAACTCCTGCAAGCAGGCTGCGAGCAGGGCGAGGCGTTCGTCGGTATCGCCGTGGAATTCGCTCCGTTCAGCACCCAGCGCTTGGAGGACCTCTTCGGAAAGCGTTTCACAGCGGCTGCGTCCGGCACGGATCGTCTCCAGCGCCTTGAAGCGGGCGATGGTCCTGACCCAGGCCGGAAAGCTGGTCCCGATCTCGAAGCTCGCGGCCTTGCGCGTTACCACGAGGAAAATCTCCTGCATCACGTCGTCGGCCAAGGAGAAGTCCGGGATCATGGAAAGCACATAGCCCCGTACCGCCGGCTGGAATTGCAGGAAAAGCCCCTGCACCGCGGCGGTGTGGGCTTCCTCCTGGGTCATGCGTGGAGGCTGCTCGGGCATCGTTTCGTGTTTCCCTAAAGAATGCGGGAAAAGGTCCGGAAATTAGCACGCCTGGGAATTTTTTTCAGGGCGCGTTGCTAAGTCGCGGGGCGATTTCGCCATTCAATCGGGAATCCCGGATCCGTCCACCGCGCTTCGCGGGACGCTCTGAATCGTAAAAGCCCATGAAATCCCTCCCGCTCCTTGCAGGCACCGGGCTGTTGCTGTGCAGCACTCCGGCCTTCTCCGTTAACCTGATGCTCGATTTCGGCAATCCGGCTTCGAACTCGGTCGTTGCCGCTCCTTATCTCACGCTCAGCCCCGGCCACGCATCGGACTCGATTCCCGCGGCTCAGACGTCCTGGAACACCATTACCACTTCCGCCAATCGCAGCGATCTCGTCTATGGCGATGGCAGCGCTGCGAGCGGGATCACGCTCGATCTCGGCCAGGAGTCGACAGGCGGAAATGGCACCATCGACTTTGGCATCGCCGTGGGTAACCTGACCCTGGCGGGGACCGGCGGGGCGATTGCCGGCCAGCAGAGCCTCCTCGGGACCGGTTCCATCTACGGTGATAATAGTAGCAGCACCGCGGCGGGCCGGGACGGCTTCTTCGGCAGCGGCACGGCCACCGGCACCGGCGCGGCGATCGGGATGCGGATCGATGGTCTGGCAGCCGGTGACTACGTGGCCTACGTGATGTCGCGCAATACGAACACGAACGCCGCCAGCTACCCGATGAACCTGTATTCAAGCGTCGGGATCTCTTCGGGCAGCTTCAGCTTCTCTTCCTTGACTGCGGAGATTCAGTCGAATCCGGCCTACACCTCCGCCGGCTACTCCGGCCAATACAACTTGTTCGTCGAAGGCGAGAACTTCCAAGCGATCCGCTTCACCATCGCGGAGGGCCAATCGTTCTTCCTGGCCGTCGATGGAGGCAATGACGCCGTAGATCGCCGCGGTTTCCTGAACATGGTGCAGATTGCTTCCGTGCCGGAGCCCTCGGTCGCCCTGTTGGGTGCCATAGGTCTTCTCTTCCTCTTCCGTCGGCGCCTTTGAGCGGACGTTTTCCCAGACCCATTCGCCGTCCCCGACCTAACCCCTCTAAAGATGAAAAACCCGATAAGATGTATCATGCTTGCGACGCTGCTGCCGCTGCATGCGGCCGAGCTGGTTTACGAAGGTTTCAACTATCCTGCCGCCTCCGCGATCACCGCACAGGAAGGTGGAACCGGCTGGAATGCCGGCTGGACCCAGGACGGCGAATCCGGCGTGGCTTCCGCGAGCGGACTTGCCTACACGGACTCCCTTGGCAATGTGCTGAACGTCTCAGGACTCGGCATGGAGACCACGGGCTCCGCGACCACGCGCAACTTCCGCACGGTCTCCGCCGGACCCTTGACGGAAGTTTGGATCTCTTTCCTCTACCAGCTCCCGGCGAGCAATTCGCTCTTTGAAGGAATCACCTTCTACCGCGGCGGCGCGGCTCAGTTTGCCATCAGCAATACCAGCGTGGATCCCTCTTCCACCATCACCTTGGGGAACTCGGTATCGGGCGCGAATGCAAGCACGCAGAAGGGAATCTTCGGAACCACTCACTTCATCGTGCTGCATCTCATCGAGGGCGGCGGCACTTCAGGAGCGGACAAGGTGGAGGCCTTCATCGATCCGGCCTTCTCGGCGAATCCTTCCCAGCCCGACGCCAGTGTCCAATCGACGAACTTCGACTTCGACGCCATCCGCATCGCGGGCCAGAACGGGGCCACCCTCTTCATCGACGAGTTCCGCATCGGGGAGAGCTTCGCGGATGTCAGCCCGCACACCTCCGGCGGGGACGCCGATACGGACAACGATGGACTCAGCGACAACGAGGAGACGGTGCTCGGCCTCGATCCCTTGGTCTCGAATGCCACGCTGATCGCCGGGATCCAGGCGAATCCCTCGTACTTTGGTCTCTACACTTCGACCAGCATCCTCAGCCTGGGCAACGGCGGCATCATCCTGCCGAAGACCGGCGATGATCCGGTGAGCTTCACCTTCGAGGTCCAGAGTAGCACGAACCTGGTAAACTGGCCGGCGCTTGAGACCTTCACGCGCTCGGTGCCGCTGCCCGGCAACAAGAACTTCCTCCGTGTCACCCTCGATACCCCTTGAGCGAATGAACGCGAGAATCATCACGGCCCTCGGGGCCGCACTATTGCTGGGCGGGACCGTCGCGAAGGGCGGCCTTCTGATCCATGACAACTTCGCGTATCCGGACGGCGATCTGGCCGGCAACGGCGGCAGCGGCTGGACCGGAGCCTGGTCGGGAACCAATCCGGTGCTCGTAACCTCGCCCGGCTTGGGCTTCGCCGATGCGATCGGGAATACCCTCGTCACGAGCGGTTCCGCCCTCAATACGGCGGATGGCGGGCCGGCCACCACGATCAGTTCGCGCGAGACCGGCGACCGGAATGGCGAAGCGTGGATCTCCGTGTTGATCCAGCCGCAGAACACCTCCAGTGATTTCATCGGGGTGTCCTTTTACGACAATGGACTGGCGACCGCCGATGCGCGTTTCGCCATCGAACATGCCAATGGCAAGGACCTGCGTCTCACGCGCCGGGGCGGAGGGACGGTGAACTCCACTTCCTTCACCTCGACCATCGGGAAGCCGGTCCTCGCGGTGATCCACCTGGTGCCGGATGGCGGCGGCGGCGATCCCGCCCTGGACCGCATCGATGTCTTCTTCAATCCCACGCTCGGTGTGGAACCCGGCGCTCCCCACGCTTCGCTCACGATCGACGGCCTCCAGTTCGACCGCGTTCGTGTCGCCGCCCAGAACGGCCGATCGAGCCTCGTGGATGAACTGCGGGTCGGCACCACCTATGCGGATGTGACGCCCTATGTGCCTGCCACCGATCCCGACAGCGATGGCGATGGTCTGACGGATTCCCAGGAGGAGGAACTCGGCCTCGATCCTTTCTTCCCCGATACGCAGTTCATCGCTGCGGTGAAGGCGAATGCCGCCTTCTTCGGCCTCCGCTCCGCGAGCGAGATCTACGATGTGAAGTTGCGCGGTCCCTCGCTCTCCGTCTTCGGGAGTTCCGTGGAATACTCGCTCGATGTCGTCCGTCCGGATGGCTTCGTGCTCGATTCCATCCAAGAGCCGATCTCCACGCCACCATCCCGCCTTTTCCTCCGGCTTCACCTCGACACGCCTTGAACCATCTCATCCTTTCTCTCACCGCTGTCCTCCTTGCCCAAGCCTCGGCAGTTCCATCCCAGCATGAGGTGGTCGTTTACGGCGGCACCTCCGGCGGCGTGGTGGCCGCGGTGCAGGCTTCCCGATCGGGAAAAAGCGTGGTGCTCGTCTCTCCCACAGCGCATCTCGGCGGCCTGACCACCAGCGGGCTCGGGTGGACCGATCTGGGGAACACCGCGATTCTTGGCGGGATCAGCCGCGAGTTCTACCACCGTCTTTACCTGCACTATCAGCAGGGCTCGGCGTGGAACTGGCAAAGCCGTGAAAGCTTCGGCAATGCGGGCCAGGGAGGTCCGGCTTTGAACGACACCCTTGAGATCGCCTCGGTCTTCGAGCCGAAGGTGGCGGAGACCGTCTTCAACCAACTCCTTGCCGCGGAGGATGTCACCCGCGTGACCGGCCGCATCGACCTCGACGGCGGCGTGGTGATGAACGGCAGCGAGATCGCCCACATCCGCTTGGAGGATGGCCGCGAGTTCGGCGGCAAGATGTTCATCGACGCGAGCTACGAGGGCGATCTTCTGCCCGGCGCAGGGGTGAGCTTCACGGTGGGCCGCGAGGCGAACGCGACCCATGGCGAAACCGTAAACGGGATCCAGGCTGGAGCGGCGACGAAGAACCAGCTCCGCGACAACATCGATCCCTACGTGGTCCCCGGCAATGCCGCCAGCGGCCTCCTGCCCGGAGTCAATCCCGACCCCGGCGGAGCCGATGGCAGCAGTGATCACCGTCTCCAGGCATACTGCTTCCGCATGGTGCTTACGGATGTCGCCGCGAACCGCGTGATGATCGCGCAGCCGCCCGGTTACAACGAGGCGGACTACGAGCTGCTCTTCCGCTCTATCGAGGCCGGGCAGATCTCCGGCTTCTTCAAGCTCGACCTGATGCCGAACCGCAAAACGGATTCCAACAATACCGGCGGCATCTCCACCGACTTCATCGGCAAGAACTACGGCACTGACTGGAACTGGACCACGCTCGATCACGATGAGCGCCTAGCCCTGGCAAAGCAGCACGAGAACTGGCAGCGCGGCCTGCTCTGGACCCTCCAGAATCATCCCCGGGTGCCCGCCTCGATCCGAAACAATCACGCGAACTGGGGCCTGCCTGCGGACGAGTTCACCGACAACGGCAACTGGCCATGGCAGCTATACGTCCGCGAGGCCCGGCGCATGGTCTCAGACTACGTGATGAACCAGCGCCATTGCACCGGCGAACTCGTTGCGCCGGATTCGGTTGGCCTGGCCGCTTACGCGATGGATTCGCACCACGTGCAGCGACATGTGAAGAATGGGATGGTGAAGAACGAGGGCGATGTGCAGCTCCCCCTCCCGAATCCTTATCCGGTCTCCTATCGATCGATCATCCCGCGCACGGACGAGTGCACGAACCTGCTGGTGCCTTGGTGCCTGTCTGCCTCGCACATGGCCTTCGGTTCGATCCGCATGGAGCCGGTGTTCATGGGGTTGGCGCAGTCCGCCTCGATCGCCGCCTCCTTGGCCATCGACCGGGACATCGCGGTCCAAGCTGTCTCCTATCCGCAGCTTCGCCCGCTGCTGCTTTCCGCGCAGCAAGCTCTCGGCGATCCCGTTGTCGGAGCGCCCACCTCCGTGGTGGACAACAGCGATACCGCGCTGGTCACCGTCACCGGAGCCTGGACGTCTGGCAACAGCGCCGCGGGATTCATCGGTGCCGACTATCTCCACAACGACAACGACGGGCAGGGGAGCAAGCAGGTGCGCTATGCCTTGCCCGCCGGGCTCTCGGGCTACCAGCACATTTCCCTGCGCTGGACCTCGCACACGAACCGCGCCGCGAACGTTCCGATTGAGATCCACCATGCGGCTGGCGTGTCGTCGGTTTCCGTCGATCAACGCTCGAACGGCGGAAAGTGGAATCCGCTCGACATCTATCCATTCAGTGGATCTCCCGGGGAAGGAGTCGTGATTAAGACCACCGGCACCAATGGCTACGTCATTGCCGATGCCGTGGGCTTCTCCGCCATTGATCCGGCGGCCGATTCCGATGGGGATGGGATGAGCGACGGCCGCGAGCTCACGCTCGGGCTCGATCCCTATGCCTCGGACGAGCACTTCATCATGGCGGTGAAGGATCATCCCGCCTATTTCGGCCTTTTCGACGAGGAGAGCATCTTCGATCTCCGGATCACCCGTCCTATCCTTTCGCCTACCGGTCCGAACACCTACCAGCTTCCCTTTTCCATTTGGCCGCAGGGGGGCAGCAGTCCCTTGGCGAGTTACGCGCTCCCGATCGCGGCCGGGAAGAGCCGCGAGTTTTTCCGCGTCGCGCTCGATGCCAGGCCTTCCGCTCTCGTCAGCGAGCTTGCCGCCGGCCAGCCCCGCACGGTGGTCGTCTACGGCACCAGTCTCACGGCAGGCGGTGCCTGGGTCGGGGCGATGGATTCGTGGCTTTCCGCAAGATATCCAGGACTCCTCACCGTGGTGAACAGCGGCCTGAGCGGGAAGAACTCCGCGGAGGGCGTGGCCCAGCTTTCGTCGAAGGTCCTCGCCCATCATCCCGATACCGTCTTCATCGAGTTCGCGATGAACGACGCCTTCCTCTACACCGACGGCACGCCTCAGCTCTCCGTCGCCCAAGCGCGCACGAATCTCCTGAGCATGATCGACTCGATCAAGGTGCAGAACCCCGCCGTGGAAATCATCCTCCAGACCATGAATACTGTCTGGAACTCGCCCTCGGGCAGCAATGCCTCCGCCACCCTGCGTCCGAATCTGGCGGCCTACTACGGGATGTATCGGGAGGTGGCAGCAGAAAGAGGGCTGCTCCTCATCGATCATCATCCGAACTGGGCCGCCCTACAGCAGGACAATCTTGCCACCTTTCAGGGTTACGTGCCGGACGGGGTTCATCCGGTATCGCAAGGTATCGGCAAGGTCGTCCTGCCTCTTCTGAAGTGGAAACTCTCCGGCGGGAAGCCCCTGCCTTGATCCGAGATCAGTCTTTTGCCTCCTCCCGGCACTTTCTCTGCCCAAACTGAAGGCTTCCAGAAAAGCTCAGCATGCCCCGGTACGGCCGAGTCCCCGGATCAACTCAACAGTTGATGATGTGGCTATTGATGTCCGTTGTTGATCCACGGGAAGCGTAGCTAACACATAGTTCTCGCAGTTAAGCTGGGCGGATTGACGTATGAGCTAGGATGCCGGAGTGCATGAACATTGACCAATCCGAAATGCTGCGCAAAAACCTGCTGGAAGCTGCGTCTCTCCTCTTGGAGCATGGGCAGGGGCGGGGACATTCCATGATGGAGGTTCTACCGGGTGGCGCGAGGCTGGCAATTGAGATCGAGATTCTGCCTCCTCTGGCGGAATTCTCGGGGACGGCACTCCGCGTCCTGCCGTCGCCCCAGAATCAGAGAAAACGAGGTACGTAGAGCGGCGGAAGAATCGTCCGCTGGAGTGGACGAAGCCCGGCACCCTCACCAGCCTTCGCGGTCTCCGGGTGGACCGATCTCGTTCAAGCGAATCCCGCCCGGGTCGGGACGCTCGTCCGATTGAAATGCCGCTCCCTCAATCGCTTGGCGACGCGATCTTGATAAAGAACTTTTCGGGTGCATCACCTCCGGCTTCCAACGCGAAGCCGGTGGAGGTAGCGGGCCACGCAGCGGCGGAGACCGTTCCGTAGTCCATCCACGTGACGAGATCATGCGAAGTCGAAATCCGATACTCGCGACCCGGGATGGATTTGAAAGTGCCGAACACGACTTGACCGGAGGCGTCCGGCCGCCACTCGAGGACTTGCAGGCGGCTGGTAAAATCGAGGGGGTTGGTGCCGAGGGATCGTTCATCCGCATCGCTCTGGCCATCGCTGTCGCTGTCCCGGTCGGGGGACAACAAGGATAGATCGGAGGTGTAGGCGCGCTCCCACGTATCGGGCAGACCGTCGTCGTCCATGTCGGACTCGTTCACCGTCGGAGTGATGGTGATCGAGAAGAAGTAGTTACGGCCGAAGTTGGTGTAGATGGATGAGCCGAAGTCCGGAGCCAGCCCCGCGGTCACGCTGCCGGAGGCTCCGGTGGTGCTGCCGCCGGAGTAGTGGATTTGATCCGCGGGGGACGTGGTATTGAAAGCGACCACACCGGCACCGGAAGCGCCGGAGCCGTCGGCATTTGCATCCAGGAAGCCCATTGCGATGGTTTCTCCGGGTGCCAGGGTGAGCGGAACCGGGGCGTCGGCAAAGGCGACGCTATTCGCGCCGACCACGTGGCTCGTTACGGTCTTTCCTACGGCAAGGACGGTGAAGTTGTTGTCGCTGTTGACGCGCACCACGAAGGGCGTGAGCGGCGTGCCGGTCACCGCGGCGGCGTGGAACAGGAAGCGGTCCACGGCGATCGGCAGGAGCGCGCCGGTGTCATTGATGAAAGTGTCGGTCTCGTTGATGACCATGTTCGAGGGCCACGTGTCTGCCGCCGGGGTCGTCCCGGGCGAGTGCTCGTTGCCGATTCGCCAAGGCGTGAGGAAGCTCACGGAGAAGTAGTAATTTCGACCGAAGCTGGTGTTCACCGTGGTGGCGAAAACCGGAGCCTGTCCGACGGTGACCCGGCCCGACCCGCTTGTGGCGGTGGAGCCGGAGTAGTGGATGGAGTCGGCAGGGGAAGTGGTGTCATAGGAGATGTCACCTGCCCCGGAGCTGCCCGTGCCATCAGGATAGGCATCGAGAAAGCCCATCGCGATGGTCTCCCCGGCGGCGAGGGTGATGGTGACCGGGGAGGCCGCGAAGGGGATGTCGTTCGAACCGAGGGAGTGTGTGGTGATCGTGTCCCCCACCGCGCGTACGGTGAAATTGTTCGTGCCGCTGTTCACCCGCACGACAAAGGGCGTGAGCGGAGTGCCGGTGATGCTCGAAGCATGGAAGAGAAAGCGATCGAAGGTGACGTCGAGCGTCGCACCGGTGGTGTTCGTGAAAGTATCGGTCTTGTTGATGACCATGTTCGACTGCCATGTGTCCGCCGCCACGGTGCCGGCGGGCTCGTTGCCATTCCCGGCGGCGTGGCTCTCGAGCGCAGCGATGCTGCCTTGGGGACCGGTGCACGAATCGACTTCCATGCCGAGGATCCAGTTCGCAAGGTGGACCACCGCCGTTTGATCGATGCGGCCGCGGCCGATGGGTGGCATGCGGTGGCCGGCGATCGTGTTCATGCGCTGGAGCATGATCGACTGCTCGGCGAGACCGGGCTTGATTACCGCCGCGCCGTCGATCCCGAGGTCGTCGTTCACCGCGCCGCAGAGGAGATTCTGATAGGCGAGCGAAGTCGTAAGCCGGGCATCGAAGAGCGCACGGCTTCCACCCGGCAGGTGGCAGTGGGAGCAGTTGCTGTCGAGATAGGAGCGGACGAAGTCCTGGTTGGAAACCGACTCGTCGTTGCGATCGGCAGAGGTTAGGGCGTTGCGCAGCGAGACTTCGGACAGAGCGGTCCCGATCAATCCGAGTTCACTGAGGGTTTCGACTTGGTTGACCGTTCGCCCGGTGGCGGAATAGGTGAGGCGGCGGTTGAACTGGCGGGTGCTGAGGCCGAGGACGCCGCCCGCAATGGTAGAGTGGCAGGTGTTGCACTGGGTGCGAGCCGGAAAGAGGTATTCCACCGGGTCGCCGCCAATGTTGAGAGTTTCCATGCCGCCTTCTTCCAGCAGGATCGCATCACTCTGATCGGGAAGCCATTTATAGGTGACGCCACCCCATTCACCGTCGCTGCCGCGCACGAGGACGCGCGTTTCGAGTCTCCTTCCGCCATCGGGCAGGGAGAAATTCTTCACCAGCACGGAGCCGACCGGCAGGTTCCAGTGGCCGTTGTCGCTGTAGGTGATCCGCTCCGCCGCAGTGTTGGGCGTGCCATCGCCGGGAATCATCATCCAGCGCTGCTTCTCGGTACCATCCGACCACAGAGGCATGTTCACCTCGTAAGGAATCATCGCCGGAGCGGGCGTCAGGCTTGCTACATCTGTAAAAAAACCGGTCGCGGAAAGGGTCGCCGGGAAGATGGAATTCTGGATCGCACCGGTGTCGGGCCTGATGCGGAAGATGCGGCCGTTGCCCGTCTGGCCCGCGCCCATTTGCATGACGAACAGCTCGCCCTCGGCATCTTGGCCGAACGAGGAGATGCCCGTCCAGATGTTGCCGCTGCGCGCCTGGCCGATGCGCGTCACCGAGTTCGCGGTCTTGGTGACGGGGTTGTAGTCGAGTGCGTGGATGCCCTGAGAGCCATTGTCGCCGAAGATATATTTGCCTTGGAGGAACGGGATCGCGGAGCCGCGGTAGACGTAGCCGCCGATCACGCAATTGCCCAGCGAGTCGGCACCGGAATGGCTGTAGTCGAAGACCGGCCCGCGCTCGGTGCCGATCAACGGCGAAGGCACCGCACGGAAGCCCGCCGCGCTGCCCTCCCGGTAGTTCCATTGGAAGTTCAGACCCGGTGCGTCCAGCACATCGATCTCCTCGCGGGTCTCGTGGCCGACATCGCCGATCCAGAAGCCGGTCGCGGCATCGTGGGTCATGCGGTGCGGCTGGCGCAGGCCGATCGCGTAAAATTCCTCCAGCACCGAGCCGTCGGGATTCACCCAGGGGTTGTCACTAGGGATGTAGTAGCCCTGCGTGTAGGAACCGTGCGAGGGCGATTCATTGTAAGGCTGGCGGAGGATCGGGTGACTCACGCTTCCTCCCTGCTGGTCCACGTCGATCCGCCACACGCCGGAGCGGACACGACCGTTCAGCATCTGGGTATAGCCCGTCGCGCCCGTGCCCTGGATGCCCTCGTCGCCGAAGGCGATGTAGAGGAAGCCATCGGGCCCGAAGACCAAACCACCACCATCGTGACCTTTGGTGGTGTCGTATTGGTTGATGAGGACCAGCTCGCTCGCGGGATCAAAGGCCGCGCCTCCGGGATCCCAGGTGAACCGCGATAGCCGGTCGTAGTAGGGCGCGCCGGCGGTCGCGGCATCGTTCTCATTGTGCAGGTAGAAGACGTAGATGAAATCCTTCCCTTCCCCTTTCCCGAAGCGGGGGTGCAGGGCGAAGGTTTGCATGCCGCCGTGCTTGGTGGAGTTGTCGTTGGTGGTCCAGTTGTAGTACCAAGCCCGGTCCCGGATATCGAGGAGCAGCGTGCGGGTCGTGGTGGCGTCATCGTCCGGCACCCGGTAGAGGCGGCCGTCGGTTTCGGCCACGAGGAGGTCGGTGGAATCCGGAAAGGGCGTGATCTGGATCGGCGAGTCCCACGACAGGTTCGCGAAGGCCTGCTCGACCGCCACGCTGTCCACCGGCGTGGGCTTGGTCGGCAGGACGCCGTTGTTGAAGGGATCGACCGCGGGGACCGAATCGAGGCCGCTCACGCCTTCCTCATAAGCCCGGAGCGAGGTCGCCGCGGGCGTGGGGAAGTCGGCGGGCACGGCATTGCCGGGATCTCGCTTGGCGAGCCACTTCAGCGCGCGGACGAAGACCGTCTGGAAAGCGGCACAACGCGCTCCCGGCGGCTCGGCGACGTCGCCCCAGACGTGGCAGTAGCTGCTGGCGTAAGTACGGCCGGCACCGTACTCGACGGTCCAATCAATGGGAAACCGGACTCCGTCACGGTCCGCAGCATAAGAAAGCACGGTGAGATTCTCCGCCGGCCCGCGGGCGTAGCGATAGACCTCGATGTCGGCGACCATCCAGGTCGCGGGCAGTCCGGTGTGGATGGGATGATTGCCGCGCTTGGTGACAAGCACGTCCTGGCGGGCGCCATGTCCGGTGCTTTCGCCCGCGCCGGCAGGGATCTCGTTCAAGGAACCGTCGGCATTGACCGTAATGGCTTTTCCGAAGCTCTTGTCGCGCCAGCCGAGGCCGATGATTTGGTTGTACTGCGGCCACTCGGCAAACGAGTTGTTTGCCTCGTGGAAAGCGTAGAAGCCGCCGCCTCCGTGCACGTAGGCGGCGAACGAGTCCTTCACCTCCTGTGGCCACGAGGGCAGGCCGCCAAGGTTGTTGTAGCCGGAGATGACCACGTCATAGTCGCTGAATTTCGGCCGCCAATTGTTCCACGCCGGATCTCCGGCGGCGGTCGGGCTGACCGTGAAGTCCACGTCGAAGGAACCGTCCTTGGCGAGGATCGCGCGAACGATGTTGAGACGCTTTTCCCAAGCGTGGTTCGTCACCCCCTCGACGATGAGAACCTTGATCTTGCCCTCCTCCTCGTTCCCATCGTCCGCGAGAGATACGAGGGCGAAGACAAGAAGGAGCAACGGCATGACCAAAGCGGCGCGCCGGAGGAGAGTTTGCGAGATACCGGACATACAATGAATCAAGAGAAACCCGGAAGATCGATCAGTGCGGATTCGGCAGGTCGACGTCACCCGGTGATCGATCGGTAAAAGCGCCGTCACCAACCGGGATCCGGTGACGGCGCTGTGAATAAGCCGCGAGGGACTACGGAGCGGAGGACAAACGCCAGTGCTGGTTCAGTGCGTTCACGTAACTCCACTGGTGAACGTCCGCACCATCGGCGGTGCTGGGGCCTTCGACGTCGGCCACCTTGCCGCTGTGGACGGCCGTGACCCTGAAATAGCCGTCACCGATCGGCGTGACGGTCCATTTCTGGTTGTTCTGGTTGTTCCAATCCCAGAGCTGGATTTTCGCGCCGTTGGCCGTGCCGAGGGCGTTGACATCCATCACCCGGCCACTGGCGACACCGGTGACCTTGTATTGGCCGTTGCTCTGGTGGGCGAAGGTCCACTTTTGCTCGTCGCCGCCGTTATGGCCCCACTGGACGAGCTGGGTGCCATTGGCCGTGCCCCCGTTCGAGGCCGCCATCACTTTGTTGCTGTAGCGGCTGACGAGGTGGTAGGTGCCGTCGGGAACGGTGCGGCCGCTGTCGCCCCACAGTCCCAGTTCGGAGATTGCCACGCCCGTGGCCCCGTTGTTGGCCGTGATGTTGATCCGGTAGTAGCGGTAGGCGGTGGTGTTGGCGATGTTGTAGTTGTTCATCCCCATGTTGATGGCGAAGGTCTGGCCGCTCTGGGTATCAAGGGTGGTCCAGTTGGAGCCGTCCTGTGAGCCTTGGAACTGCCAGTCTTTCGGGTCGCGCGACGGCACATCGGCACTGTTGATCGTGTAGCGTTTGACGACCTGCGCGTTGCCCGCGCCGAAGTCATACTGGAGCCAGCCGGTGGGCGAGTTATAGCCGAACCACTTGGAGGCTGGGTTGCCGTCGAATGCCGTATCGGAGCCTCCAACTTGGGGGCCGGTATTGATACTTGCCGTCGTGGTGCCGCTGAACGCGAGGTTGGCCATCTGCGGAACCAGCTGACTGTGGGAAGCTGCGAACTCGGGGGAGTTGCCGCTGGTGCCGGCGGAGTTTTTCGCCCGGACCACGTAGTAGTAGTTGGTGCCCGCAGCCGCCGTCGTGTCCACGTAGCTCGTGGTGGTGAGGTTGCTGGCAATGACGGCATAGCCGCTGCCGGGGGTGGTGGTGCGCAGCAGATCGTAGCCGGTCGCGCCGAAGGAAGCCAGCCAGCGCGCGGTCACCGCTTTGCTGGAGGCGGTGGCAATCAGGCCCGCCGGAGCCGCGGGAGTGGTCACAAGACCACCCGTTCCACCCGTGAACGCCACGTTATCGAAGGTGGCGGTGGTGGTGGTCGTCGCCGATCCGCTGCCTATGAACAGGCCGATATAGAGGGTGGACGGCAAATTGCCGTAGTAGGAGCAGGTCAGGGGCGACCAACTGGTGCCGTCCGGAGACGCGAAGGTGGTGATCTGCTTGTCCCGGCGTTCGATCTTGACCCAGTAGGGAAGGCCGGGAGGCCACGTGTGCGAACGCGCCTGATATCCACCCCCTCCCCAGTTTTCGGTCCAACCCTTCTGGCGGGTTTGCATTGAGTTGGTGGCCGTGGGCACAATCGCAACCCAGGCGCGTTGCGAAACGGTGGCCGAAAGATTGTCGCGAATCATCAACCCGGCCTTGGTGGAATCGGTAATCCATTGGCTCGAGGTGATCCGGGCAACCATCGCGCAGTCGCCGGTCATCTGCTTGTAAGCAAACTGGCAATCGTCATTGACATCGTTCCAGACATCGACTCCAGGGCCGGTCAACGTCCATACGCCATTGGCGTAAGAGGAGCTACGGCCTCCGGAATTGCTGCCGAGGGTGGTCAAGGTCAAGCCGCTCGAGGCCGGAGAAACCCCCGGGAAGGTGACCGGCGACAGGGTGGCGGCAGTGAAGTCGGCCGTCTTGAAAAACATGAAGCTGCCGCCATCGACGTGCTGTTGTTGGATTTTACGGTCGATCCAGGGAGTGGGAAGGCCCTTGCGGTTCTTGTAGGCGTTTTTGAGCATGAACCAGCCGCTGCCATCGGTAACCGAGGGCCAGGACTTATTGGTCATCCACTGCCAGTCGATGGTGCCGAAGGGCACATAGGGATTATCCGTGGTAAAACCGTTGCGGGCGTAGTATTCGCCGCAGGCTAGCAGCCGGTTGTCCAATTCGCCGTAGAGGTCCACGCCTTGTTTCCAGGCGCATTCGGAAACGAAGGTCAGGCCGTCGAGGTGACCCCAGCAGTGGCCCGGGTCGCGGCCCGTCTCGCCCATCTGGCCCGTGGGCAGGGTGTCCATCAGGCCGGCGCCGTGGAAGGTGCGCATTTGGTTCATGATGTGGTTGAACTTCGAGGCGTCGTTGTCGCAGAAGAGGGCGACGGCGATGCCGGCCTTCATGTAGATGGCGCCTTTGTTGGCAGGACCCTGAATGTTCCACCCGGCAGATGCCGGCCAGAGAACATTCGCGAAGTAGTTCTGAACCGTGGTGGTGTCGGCGGCCGTCCATCCGGGCCAGGTGCCGCGCAGGATGCTGGCGCCGCCGCCGAAAGAGAGAGCGTGGTCGCCCAAGGCGAGGCCGGCTTCATTGCCACTGAAGCTGGTGTGCGTGGTCGCCCACGCGATGAGGATCTCGCGGGCCTTGATGGCGTAGTCCTCGTTGCCGGTGAAATACCACATCCGCGCGAGGTTATACACGGCGTTCATGGAATTCTGCCATGGGACGAGGTTGCCGTCGTAGGCTCCCGCCCGGCTGACATTCGCGAAGGGGCCGGCCATTTGCCAGGTAAGCTGGGAAGTACTATAGGCCGCGAGCTGGGCGTAGCCGGACTTCCAGGGTTCCTTGTCCAGATTGGCCTTGATGGTGGACAGCTCTTCGGCGGTGTTCGGAATGCAGGGGTGGGTGTACGCCTGTGCCTGGGGAAGGCCTAGGACGCACGGCAGCGCCAGGGACGCCAACCAGTTTCTAATGTGTCGATGCATGGATTTTCAGGGTGTTTTTTTGGTGTTTTTGTGTTCTCAGGTTTGCATGGGGAGAAGACTCCGTGCAGCCAAGGAGAGTGGAGATGCCCTTTCATGAGGGCGTTTCGATCCGCTTACTGAACCTCCTGTAAGGAAGTCGCCAAGTTGCGGAGATTGGAGATCTCCTCGAGCGCACGCTCGCGGAGGGCGGGCTCGGAGAAGGCCTCCGCCCACTCGAGCGCGGCGGAGGAGTCTTGGAGCGCCCATTGGTGGAGCACGGCCATGACCGCTTCGTCCTGCAGGTTTCCCGGCTCCAAGCCGGAAACGAGATGCGCCGCCGCAGCCGGATCCGATTTGGAAAGCACGAAGGAAGCTCTCGCCAA
>Ga0307414_10000225_pt1 | contig 37162 bp, 30 predicted proteins | sample DK1Ometagenome_FD_203804 | JGI IMG/M metagenome (GOLD analysis project Ga0307414, IMG submission 203804) | Maize rhizosphere microbial communities from greenhouse at UC Davis, California, United States - DK15-O-3 | ecosystem: Host-associated > Plants > Roots > Rhizosphere > Soil | place: USA... | reverse complement strand
GCGCCAGCCTATGGTTTTCGCGGGCTCCACGTCGATCTCGGGCGCAATTTTCACAGTCGCGACGAGATTTTGAAGCTGGTCGAGGCGATGGCGAGCTACAAGTTGAACAAGCTCCATCTTCACCTCGCCGATGATGAGGGGTGGCGGATCGAAATTCCGGCGCTGCCCGAACTGGCCGAGGTCGGCGGCCAGCGCTGCCACGACCCGTCCGAACGGACATGCCTGTTGTCGCAGCTTGGTGCCGGGCCAGAAGGAGCGGGCGCCGCCGACGGCTATCTTGGCGTGGCCGACTATGTCGCGATCGTGAAGGCTGCGACGGCGCGGCACATCGAAGTCATTCCCTCGATCGACATGCCCGGTCATTCGCGCGCCGCGATCAAGGCGATGGAGGCGCGTTATGCGCGACTGATTGCTGAGGGCAAAAAGGCAGAGGCCGAACAATATCGGCTGATCGACCCGGCCGATGCCACCGAATATCGCAGCGTTCAGCATTATGATGACAATACGCTCAGCGTCTGCCTGCCCGCCACCTATGGTTTCGTCGATACGGTGGTCGACGCCTTCGTCGACATGCATCGTAAGGCGGGCGCGCCGCTCAAGACCTTTCACCTCGGTGCCGACGAAACGGCTGGCGCGTGGGTGAAATCGCCCGCTTGCGCAAAAATGATCGCCGAAAATGGCGGCGATGCGGGCAGGTTGACCCCGCGCTTCATCGAACGGGTCAGCGCCAATCTCGCCGCAAAGGGCCTGCGCGTTGCTGGCTGGAGCGACGGTATGGGACATACCGATGCGGCGAACATGCCGAAGCAGGTCCAGACCAATATCTGGGGCGTACTCCACGCCGGCGCGATTCGCGAAGCGCATGATCAGATGAACCGGGGCTGGGACGCCGTGCTGTCGATCCCCGACCTTGGCTATTTCGACATGCCCTATGCGCCGCATCCCGATGAGGGCGGCTATAACTGGGCCTCGCGCGCGGTCGATGATTATCAGGTCTTTGGCTTCATGCCCGGCAACCTGCCCGCAAATGCCGCAACGATCCGCAATATCCATGCCCGGGAAGAGTCGATTGAGGATACGCCGGTGCTGCAACCGGGGCGGCGCATCGCAGGTATTCAGGCGCAATTGTGGAGCGAGACGATCCGCACCGACACGCGCGTCGATTATATGCTCTTCCCGCGCCTGCTCGCGCTCGCCGAGCGTGCGTGGAGCCCGGCGGACTGGGCCCCGGCTTATCAGGCCGGCGCCACCTATGAATGGAATGATGCGCGGGTCGATCGCGCCCGGCTCGACGCGGGGTGGCAGGATTTCGCCCGGCGTGTCGCCGCACAATTCCCGCAGCTAGAAAGCATCGGCATCGCCTATCGCGTCGCGCCGCCGGGCGCGCGGATCGCGGGCGGCAAGCTGGAGGCGAACAGCGTCTTTCCGGGAACCGCGATCGAATATCGTTTCGGCGAAGGCGGCTGGACGCGCTACGCCGGGCCGGTCGAGGTCCATGGCGCGGTCGAACTGCGAAGCCGCTCGGCCGATGGCACGCGTGCCAGTCGGACGGTCCGGGTCGAACCTGCCCGCTAGCAGGCGGGGTGCGTGATGACGCAAATCTCTTGGGGCCGCGTCGGGACGCTGATTCCTAAGGCAGATGATGGGCCTTTCTAAGGGGTGGCTTGCCTCCATCGCCCGTGCGTGCAAGGGACGCAGCGCGCGTCTGACGGTACGGCAATGCCGGGAACGGAGCGCGGGGCAGGAGGATGAGGACGATGCATTTCGACGTGGTGATCGTGGGTGCCGGACATGGTGGCGCGCAAGTGGCGGTGATGCTGCGAACGCAAAAGTTCGAAGGCAGCATCGCGATCATCGGCGACGAACCCGAACTCCCCTATGAGCGGCCGCCGCTGTCGAAGGAGTATTTCGCCGGCGAAAAGGAATTTGAACGCATTCAGCTGCGCCCCGCCAAATATTGGGATGAGCGCGAGGTGACGATGATGCTGAACACGCGCATCGTTGCGGTCGATTCGATCGGTCATACAGTGACCACCGCTGGGGGTGACGCGATCGGCTATGGCAAGCTGGTCTGGGCGACCGGCGGCGCTCCGCGCATGCTGCCGATCCCTGGCGGCGACCTGCCGGGCGTGCAGGGCGTGCGCACCCGCGCCGATGCCGATGCGATGAAGGCGGCGTCCGAAACCGCGGGCCAGATCGTGGTGATCGGTGGCGGCTATATCGGGCTTGAGGCAGCAGCCGTGCTGCGCAAGGCGGGTAAGAATGTCGTGCTTCTGGAAGCGCTCGACCGGGTGCTCGCGCGCGTCGCGGGCGAAGAATTGTCGCGCTTCTATGAAAAGGAACATCGCGATCATGGCGTCGACCTGCGGCTCGGCGTGTGCGTCGAGGCGATCGAGGGGACTGACCGCGTCACCGGGGTTCGGCTGACCGACGACGAAATCATTCCCGCCGATCTGGTCATCGTCGGCATCGGCATCGTGCCCGCCGTCGAACCGCTGATCGCGGCGGGGGCCGAAGGTGGCAACGGTGTTCGCGTCGATCGGCTCTGCAAGACCAGCCTCCCCGACATTTATGCGATCGGCGACTGCGCCGCGCACGAAAATGATTATGCCGAAGGCGCGGTCATCCGGCTGGAATCGGTGCAAAATGCCAATGATCAGGCGAATGTCGTCGCCAAGGGCATTTGCGGCGCGGAGGCATCCTATCATGCCATTCCCTGGTTCTGGTCGAACCAATATGATTTGAAGCTGCAGACTGCGGGCCTGTCGACCGGGCATGATCAGGCGGTGCTGCGGGGCGACCCCACGACGCGCAGCTTCTCGATCGTCTATCTGAAAGAGGGCAAGGTCATTGCGATCGACTGCGTCAACGCGACCAAGGATTATGTCCAGGGACGTATGGTCGTCACTGCCGGCCTTCAGGCAACCCCCGAACAGCTCGCCGACGCAGAAACGCCTCTGAAAGCGCTTCTCCCCGCTTGAACACTGCTCCCCGCCCGAGGCGGGGAGTGCGCCTTTACCAGTTGATTGTCACGCCGGCCGTTCCCGCGAGCCGCCGGCTGCGCGGACCGTCGGCGTTCAGGCCATAGTCGCCCTTCACATGCAGGCCGATGTTTTCGCCCAGCCAGGCGACCAGCCCGGCTCCGGCTTCGAACTCGGTGCGACCGACGTCGGTGCGGATTGGATTGTCGCCAAAGCGGGTCGTCTGCGTGTCCGAAAATCCATGACGCAAACTCGCGTGAATATAGGGCTGGAGCCGGCTGCTCTCGCTCGGATAATCTCCACGTAGTCGGAAGCCCAGGCGACCGGTCAGCGCGTCGCCCGCGGCGAAGGAAATGATCGAAAACATATCAGCGCGGTCGTTTAGCGACACGCGCTGCCACACCATCTGTGCCTGCGGTTCCAGTGTCCAGCGCCCCGATAACGCAATCGGATAACCTGCCTCGAGCGAGGCCGCGATGCCCTTTCCGTCGATGTCGATGGCGATCCCGCTGTCGGCGACGGCTTCGCCATCGAACCAGCTATATTGGACCACCGCGTCGATATACCAGCCTTTTGCTCCGACCAGCGTCGCATAGCCGGCCAGATTGCTACTCCTGGTATCGATGCGCCCGACAGTCAGATCGTTCCAGCCGAGCGAGCGGCCACGCGTCGTGCCGTTCATTTCGGCGCGGCCGATGAAGATGCCGGCACGGACGCGGGTGCCGTCTTCATCGCCCATTCCGACCAGATCCTGACCGATCTGAAAACCCTTCAGGTCGCCGTCGAACGATGGTGCGACGTCGCCGTCCCATTTGATCTCGGCATCCTCGCCCAGCATGCGGCCCCAGCTTGCGGGCAGGAGGTCGCCGCTGCGGCGGAGGAGCGACTGGTCGCCGCGCCGGGCGTGGAAGCTGCTCAGCGTTGCGGCCGCCAGATGGTGCGCGACCGGCACCGCGACGGCATAGGCCGGAACTTCGGGGCGATAGAGCGGGATGGGCTCGCCGACTTCGCCGATCTGTGGCGTCGCGCCCTCGGTCGGTGGCTCTACCGGCGTCGGTCCGGTTGGAACCGGCGCCGGCTCGGTCGGCGGTTCGGGTGCCGGTGCCGGGGGATCGGGGTCGGGTGCGGGGGGCGGTGCGGGCGGCGTCGGCGGTGCCGGGTCGATGACTTCGACCGGCGGCGCGGGATCGACCGGATCCGGGTTTCCAGGGGTTGGTTCGGGGGGCAGCGGCGCGGGTGGCGGGACTGGCGGCGGAGGCGGAGCCGGGGGCTCGGGCGTCTCGGGCTCGGGCGGCGGTGGCGCGGGTGTCAGTGGCGAAGGCGCCGGGGCTGGCTCGGGCGGGGTTACGGCCGGCGGCGGGGTAACGATTGTCGAGCGCAGATACCAATTGTCGCCGGTGCCGGCGGTTACGCCGCCTTTGAACAGATAATATTCGAACGCGCCGACCGCGACGCGGTGGTTGAGGGCAAAGGCACCGCTGGCGGTCGTCGCGCCGTTCAATGCCTCGATGATCATGATCCCGTTCTGCGCCGTCGTGGCGCCGGTGCCGCCGGCGTTGAGAATTGTGACCCCTGTTGTGCCCGATGCAGCGCCGCCGTCGATGACCAGCCGGTCGGATGCCGAACTATCGGCGCCCAATACGGTATCGAGGAACAGCATCCCGCCGTTTCCGGCATAATTGCCCCGGATCGTAAAGCGATCGCCGGTGGTATGGCCCCCGTTGGTCAGGTCGATGCGCCCGGCGTTGATCAGGGTCGCGCGCTGACCGGCAGTGAAGGCCGCGATTCCGCTTAGCGCACCGCCGCCGAATAGGGTGCTGGTTCCGTCGAGTATCAGGGTTCCCGTGCCCGTTCCCGTATCGCCGAGGACCAGCGTCGTGTCGAAAAGCAGTTCGGTGTCGTCGGTGGCGTCGATCCGCTCCCACCCGTCGAAGCGCGCGACGTTGCCGGTCGAGACATTGTCGAAAACCAGCGCGTCGGTGCCGGTTCCGCCACTGATCTGCGGCGTTGCGCCAAGATGCGCGTTGGTCAGGCCGGCAAGCCGGGCGGTGTCATCGTCGTCGCCCATGTCGATGATGCCGTGGACGACGCCGCCGCGATCCCAGACGAAGCGGTCGGTTCCGACGCTCATTCGGATCTCGCCGCCGACCGAGCCGCCGGTGATGGTGACGCTGTCGGTGCCGTCTGAGACAATGATCGTGTCGTTGCCGAAACCGGTGACGAGATTGCGGTCGATGGTCCCGCCCGACATGTCGAACAAATTGTCCGCGAGCTTCATATTGACGCGGCCGATGCGGCCGCCGGTCATCCGCGCAATATCGCCATCGTCAAAGGCATCGACGATCCGCCCGCCCGACATGAAGAAGGTGTCGAGGTCGCCGCCCTGGTTGAGCGTGCCGATCTCGCCGCCGGTCATGCTAAAATCGTCGACGCCAAGGCCCTGTTGCACCGTGCCGGTAACCTTGCCGGCAGCGATGTCGAAGACGTCGTCGCCATTGCCCTGATCGATCGCACCGGTGATCTGTCCCGACCCGATCTGAATGCGATCGACCCCGGCACCGAAGGTCACATTGCCGGTAATCGTGCCGTTTCCGCCAGTGGGCAGGATGAGCCGATTGTTACCGCCGGGGTCGTTCAGGCCGGCGGGGGCGGTGCCGCTGTCACACAGATGATTGTCGTCGCCTGCGGTCGGCACGAGATTGCAGTCCGCCATTGCGGGCGTGGTATAGCCAAAGGCGAGCAGAAGCGCGGCGGTGATGCGCGGCGGGCTATAAGCCGGCCGGGGAAGACGGCTTCCGATCATAACAGGCATTGGCTTTCCTTCTGTTTTTGAAGGCGCGGCCTGGTCCCTTTTTCCCGTCAAGTTGCCGGAAAAAGTTGCGCGGTTTTCAATGAATAACTTATGCAGAGTGGTGTGCGCAATTGCTAATGAGGTGGGGCGTTTACCCTGTTTTCGCGGCACTAGGCGGGTGGCAACTCGTCCCGCATCGACGGGCCGTCGCCCAAAGCGCTTTTCAGTGTCGCCTTGATATTGCGGAGCAGGCGGCGCAGCGCGATAATCGCGACGATTGCCGCGGCACCCATCAAAATCGCAATGACGATGGCGATCGACGGATAGGCGATCGCGAGTGCGAGAAGCCCCGTCGTTGCGACGTCCTCGCTGGTGGAAACGGCCACATTGCTAAAGGGTTCGGGGCTGACGTTGACCACGGCGCGCGTTGTTGCCTTGGCACCATGGCTAAGCAACGCTCCGCCCCCGCCGAGCAGGAAAGCGATCACTTGCCAGGCCGGGTCGGACGAATCGACGAGCGCCAGCGCCAGCAGCGCGCCGCCGAGCGGGCGGATGACGCTGTGGACCGCATCCCAGGCCGAATCGACCCACGCGATCTTGTCGGCGAGAAATTCCGCCGCCGTGCCGATCGCAGCCACGCCGAGGATCCACGGGTTGGCAAGGATCTGCAATGCTTGCAGTTGCTCGGGCAGCGGCAGCCAGCCAAAATGCATCGCGATGCCGGTCGCCAATATGGTCAGATAAAGCCGCCATCCGGCCAGCAGGCTGAGGCTGCCGGCGACGCCCAAAATCTCCACGATCCCCATGGCCTGCTCCCCTGCGTGGTATGGAGCCCATCTTGCACCCGAGTCGGGTCCCGGGCAATGGCCAGATGACAAGGGGGCAAAGCACAGTTATCGCTTTGTCCATGAACCAGGTTACGCCGCCGCCCGCACTGCCCCGGGATGCCATTCCCGCAGCGACATTGGTGATCATGCGGTCCGCCGACGACGGCGGGCCGGATGAAATATTGATGGTCAAACGATCAGCCAAAATGGCGTTTGCCGCGGGAGCGGTCGTTTTTCCCGGCGGCCGCATCGACCCCGACGATTATGTCGTCGCGCAGCGGCACGGCTATGCCGAGGATGACGTGGAGGGCGCGGCGCGGGTCGCTGCGATCCGGGAGACGCTGGAGGAGACGGGGCTGGCGATTGGTTGGCCTGGTCTCGCGGAGCAGGATATCGCCGGGGTGCGTGCGGCGTTGCTCGCCGAAAAGCCATTGTCGGGCATATTGGAGGGGCGGGGTGACCGACTCGCGCTTGACGCGCTGGTGCCCTTTGCCCGCTGGTGCCCCAATTTCAAGGAAGCGCGGACCTTCGATACGCGGTTTTATGCAGTCGCTGCGCCGCCCCACAGCCAGGAACTTACAGTCGAAGAGGCTGAGCACAGCCATATATTCTGGGCCAGCGCGCAGGGCACGCTGGCAATGGCCGATCGCGGTGATGTGTCGGTGATTTTCCCGACTCGCCGAAACTTGGAGAGACTGGCTCAAGCTAATGATTTCATAGGTTTTTCTGATCATGCCGGGCAGTTTTCCGTCGATCTGATCACACCCTGGATCGAGAAACGCGACGGCGGATCCTATCTGTGTATACCCGGCCATCTCGGCTACCCCGTAACGAGCGAACCGCTCGACAGCATCCGCAGGGGGTAAAAAGTCGACCGCGAGAAGAGTTTTTCCTGTTTTAGCAATTTCATAAGAAATGGTGGTTAGGGCAAATCGTCGTTGCAATTGTAGGCGGCCTTGCCTAGACGGGCAGTGCAGAATCAGACTGGAGATCGTTTCCCTGGCCTGATTCGAAGAAACATACCAGTGGACGGAGAATATGATGAACCTGCTTAAGAAAGCTGCGATCTCTCTCGCAGCAACCTCGATGATCGCAGCTCCCGTTGCCGCATCGGCTGCTCCCGCAGCTCGTGCCGCTTCGACGGTTGACGGTGAAAGCGAACTGGGTGGCTCGAGCTGGATCATCGCTCTGGTCGCGCTGGTCGCCATTGTCGGCGGCATCATCATCGCAACCGACAACAACGACGACGAACCGGTCAGCGCATAATTTCAGCGTTCCGGATAGTTTCCGCAAAGGGCTCCAAGTTATGCTTGGGGCCCTTTGTTTATTTGGGCATCGGCGCGCAGGGGCACCCTGTTCCCATGTCCGATCCTAAAGCGTGACGTTGCGGATTGTGCGAGACCGCGCCAGCGGAATGGCCTGTCGCGCACGGCCCGCAGCATCGCGGACGATGGGGACAAGGGCGAGGCTATAATCCATTTCGCCGACGGCCTCTGCGTCGGCCAGCACGCCACCCCAGGGGTCGACGGCCAGGCTATGGCCAAAAGTCGCGCGTCCATCCTCATGAGTCCCGCCTTGCGCCGCCGCCAATATATGGCAACCCGTCTCGATGGCCCGCGCGCGCAGCAGCAGGTGCCAATGGGCTTCGCCGGTCGATACCGTAAAGGCGGCGGGAACGGCGATGACCTCTGCACCATGATCGACCAGAGCGCGATATAGCTCGGGGAACCGCACATCGTAACAAATGCTGAGGCCAAGGCGTCCGATAGGTGTGTCGATGACCGCAAGCTCGCTTCCGCCGGCATAGGCGGCCGATTCGGTCCAATTCTCCCCGCTGGGCAGGGTGACGTCGAACATGTGGATCTTGTCATAGCGCGCGCGAATACTGCCGTCGGCGGCAATCACATGGCTGCGGTTAAGGCGCCGCTGGCCGTCATCGGTGAGCAGAGGCATCGACCCCGAGTGAAGCCACAGGCCGTGACGCCGGGCCATGTCCTGCAGTGCGGCCGGCCAAGGGCACTCGTCCTCGCGCACGATATGCACCGCCGAGCGTTGACGGTCGCGGTCGAGAAGCAGCGACATTTCGGGCAGAAACGCCATTGCAGCGCCTTGTGCCGCCGCTGCAGCGAGCGCGCGGTCGATCACCGCCAGATTGGCATCGGGGTCAATGCCGCTGGTCATCTGAACCAGCGCGGCGAGCGGGGCAGGGGGCGTTTTCATCAGGCCGGGCTAGGACGTTGCAGCGCGCGGGACAAGTGCCGCGACAGTTCAGTGGCCAGCAAGGTGCGATGACGATAAGGTGGCCCGATGTTGAACTTTACCGCGCCGCCGCGCCGCTTCCTCCACTTGGTCTTGCCAACCTGCGCAGTTGCTGCCGCACTGCTGCTTTCGCCCTCGATCGCGTTCGCACAGGATTCCGCAACCGCGGAGAGTCGCGCCAAGAATGATAGCTGGCTCTATGCCGGCAGCGACATTCCGCGCGACACGGCGTGGCAATTCGGCGAATTGCCCAATGGGGTGCGCTATGCGGTGCGAAACAATGGTGTTCCGCCGGGACAGGTGTCGATCCGGGTACGGATGGATGTCGGGTCGATGTTCGAAACCGACGAAGAGCGTGGCTATGCCCATTTGCTGGAACATCTGACCTTTCGCGGATCGGAACATATTCCCGATGGAGAGGCGAAGCGCATCTGGCAGCGTTTCGGGGTGACTTTCGGCAGCGATTCGAACGCACAGACGACGCCGACTCAGACAGTGTACCAACTTGATTTGCCGAGCGTGACTCCCACGACGCTCGATGAAAGCATGAAATTATTGTCCGGAATGGTGCGCGAGCCGCGCATTTCGGAACTGGCGGTCGCTGCCGAGCGCGGCGTCGTGCAGGCCGAATTGCGCGAATCGGATGGTCCGCAAAAGCGCATTGCCGATGCGACCAACGCGCATTTTTTCGCGGGGCAATTGCTCGGCGACCGTTCGCCGATCGGAACCGTGTCTTCGCTGGGCAAGGCAAGCGCGACGTCGGTCGCGGCCTTTCACCAGCGCTGGTATCGCCCCGAACGCGCAGTGGTGGTGATCGTCGGCGACGCCGATCCTGCGGTGCTCGCACGCTTGGTCGAGAAATATTATGGCGACTGGCGCGGCAACGGCGCCAACCCGCCGACGCCCGATTTTGGCAAGCCAGACCCCAAGGCGCCCGCGGCGCGATCAATCGTCGAAGCGAACCAGCCGCCCGCGCTGACGCTGGCGATGATCCGCCCCTGGCAAAAGCGGATCGATACCGTTGAAAATACCCGGCGGCTCTATCTGGAATTCATCGCTCAGGCGCTGGTTAACCGGCGACTGGAAAATCGCGCCCGCGCCGGGGGCAGCTATCTGGTCGCGACGGTGGCTCAGGAATATGTCAGCCGCAGCGTCGATGTGACGATGGCGCAGATCGTGCCGCTGAGCGATTGGAAAGCTGCGCTGGCCGATGTGCGCGGGGTGATTGCCGATGCGATCAAGACGCCGCCGTCGCAGGCCGACATCGACCGTGAAGCAAATGAGATAGAAGCCTTTTTGCGCAAGGAACTGGAGAATGCGCGGAACGAACCCGGCGCCCGGCTGGCCGACGACATGGTGCGCGCAGTTGATATTCAGGAGGTCGTGACAAGCCCGCAGGGGCAGGTCGAAATGTTCGCTGCGATCCGCGCTTCGGCGACGCCGCAAGTGATGCTCGACACCAGTCGCGCGGTGTTCGGCGCGCCGGTGAGCCGCGTCGTGTTGACGACCCCGACCGCGATTGAGGGCGGCGACGCCGCGCTGCTGGCCGCACTGCAGGCGCCGGCGACGCTGCGTGACGACCGACTGGTCGCCGGTAGCATCGATTTCGGAAAATTCCCGGTGATCGGTACGCCCGGTACGATCGCTTCGACCGCCTTGGTTCCCGGCCTTCGCGCCGAGCGGATCGAATTTGCCAATGGCGTGACGGCGCTGGTGTCGAACAACAAGGTCGAACCGGGCAAGGTGCGCGTCAACGTCCGCTTTGGCACCGGCAACCGCAGTGTCGCTGCCGATGCGCCCAATCTGCTCTGGACCGGCGATTATGCGCTGACCGCGAGCGGTATTGGGCCATGGGGACAGAATGAGATTGATCAGGTGACCAACGGGCGCCAGATTCAACTCAATTTCGCGATCGACGACGACGCGTTCGAACTGTCGGCCGAAAGCAACCCCGCCGATCTCGCCGACCAACTGCGGTTGATCGCCGGAAAGCTTGCCTTTCCGCGCTGGGACCGCGCGCCGGTCGACCGCATCCGCGTCGGCTATCTCACCGGATACGACCTTAACGACGCGACCCCTAACGCCGTGCTCGACCGCAATCTGCGCGGCTGGCTGACGGGGAACGACCGTCGCTGGACCGCGCCCGACCGCGCAGAGATCGAGGCCCTGACTCCTGCGTCCTTCCGCGCTTTTTGGGAACCTCGCCTTGCGAGCGGTCCGGTCGAGGTGCAGATATTCGGCGACTTGGCGGCGGTCGATTATCGCAAGATTCTGGCCGAGACGCTGGGCGCAATGGCGCCGCGTCAGGAAATCGCGCCCGCTGGCGGTGAGCAGGTTGCCTTTGCCAAGCCCGCCCGCGCACCGCAAATTGCCTATCATCGCGGCGAACAGGGCCAGGCCGCTGCGATGACGGCCTGGCCGACCAGCGGGGGTATCGCATCGCCGCGTGATGCCCGCGGAATGGAGGTGTTGGCTGCTGTTTTTAATGATCGTCTCTTTGACCGTCTCCGTGCCGAGCAGGGGGCGAGCTATGGGCCGGTCGTCGACAGCCATTGGCCGACGGGTTTCGACAGCGGCGGCTATTTGCTGGTCGGCAGCCTGCTCGCGCCCAAGGATGTGAACCGTTTCTATGGGATTGCGCGGGATATTGCCGCCGATCTGGTCGCCAATCCGGTGACCGCCGACGAGCTGGCACGCAATGCCGGGCCGATCCGCGAGCAGGTGACGCGGGCATCGACGGGCAATGTATACTGGATGTTCCTGCTCGAAGGCGCGACGCGCGACCCGCGGGTCGCCGCCAATGCGCTGTCGATCGAACAGGATATCGCGTCGATCACCGCCGCCGATGTCCAGCGGCTCGCGAAACAATATCTGACCCCGCGCCGTCAATGGTCGCTGGCGATCCTGCCCAAGGGGATGACACTGGCCGATGCCGCGGCGCTCGACGTCGCGGCGGCAACGCCGGCAACGGGCGCGCGCTAGGCGCTTTCGCCGTCGGCTACCGACCGGCGAACCTTGCGGATGCGCGGTTCGTGGTCGAGCTGGCCCTTGGTCATGATGTCGTGGCGCATCCTGGCGCGGACGTCGTGGATCGACGCAATCACCGGGCCCATCGCGACGCCCAGATCGACCAGCACCGCCTCGGCGAGTTGCAGCGAGCTTTCGAGCGTTTCGGGCACCGCGTCGCTTGCGCCCGCCTGATAGAGGGCGGCGGCATGGTCGGCGCCGCGCGCGCGGCTGATGATCGGCAGGTCGGGATATTTTTGCCGCAGCTGGCGCGTCATCCGAAGCTGCTGGACCGGATCGTCCATGGTCAGCACGACCGCGTCGGCGTTTTCGACGCCCAGCTTGTCGAGGCTTCCCGGCCGCGCGACATCGGCAAAGCGGACGAGAAAGCCGTCGCGCCGGGCCGCAGCGACGGTGTCAATGTCGGCATCGACCGCAATATAGGGCCGGCCATGTTCGCGTAACAGATCGGCGACCACACGGCCGACGCGGCCGAAGCCGACGATCACGGTGCGCTTCTCGGGGGTTTCGGGGATGGATGCGCCGTCGCTGCTCCGCATCTCGATCCGCCGGGATATGTCGTGGCCGACGCGCGCGAGGAGCGGGGTGATGGTGAGGCCGATCGCCGTGACCAACTGCCAGAACTCGGCGGTGCTGCGGCCGATGATCTGTGCCTGCAAGGCGGTCGCGAGCACGATCAGCGTCGTTTCCGACGGGCTGGACATCAGCAGGCCGACCTCGGCCGCGGTGCCGCGCCCCGCCACGTTGGAGAAGCGCAGAAGCGCGGCGGTGACGATCGCCTTGATCAGGATGACCCCGACCACCGCCGCGATCAGTTGCGGCCATTGTTCGGCGATCGTCTTGAGGTTGAGCCCCATGCCGACGCTGATCAGGAAGACCCCGAGCGCGAGCCCTTTAAAGGGCGCGGTGATCGATTCGACCTCGCCATGATATTCGGTTTCGGCGATCATCAGGCCGGCGAGCAAGGCGCCGACGATCGGCGACAGGCCGACCGCAGCGGTCGCCAGCGCAGCGACGATGACGACCAGCAGGCTGGCGGCAAGAAAGAGTTCGGGGTCCTTGGCGCGCGCCGCTTGCGCAAAGATGCGCGGCAGCAGGAACCAGCCGGCAATGGCGAGCGCGGCGACGACGACTGCGCCCTGCCACAGGGTGGTCAGCAGCAATTCGGTGCCGTCGGCCGCCGCGTTGGGCGCGAGGGCGCCGAGGATGAAGATGATCGGGACGATCGCCAGATCCTCGAACAGCAGCATCGAGAAGGAAGCGCGGCCGACCGCCGACTTGGTGCCGGCGATTGGCAGGACCAGCGCGGTCGAAGAGAGGGCGAGGGCGATGCCGAGCCCGAAGGCGGCGGGGGTCGAATAATCGGTGAGCAGCATCAGTGCGCCACCAAGGATCGTCCCGCCGAGCAGCAATTCGGCCGCGCCGATCCCGAACACCAGTTTGCGCAATTGCCACAAGCGGCGGAACGACAGTTCGAGCCCGATCGAGAAGAGCAGCAGGATGATGCCGAATTCGGCGAAAAGCGCGATGTCCTCGGTCGAGGCAATGGTGACATGTTTCAGCCACGGATAATCGCCGGTGAGCGCGCCGAGCCCCGATGGTCCGACGAGCAGGCCGACGAGGATGAACCCGATAACGGGGGTGATACGAAACCGTGCGAACGCCGGAATGACGATGCCTGCGGCACCGAGGACCACCAGCGCATTGCCGAGGGCCGATGTTTCTGTTTCTGATACCATTGGGGCCGACCTTATGCAGGCCGGCCCCGGTTGGCTAGATATCTATGTCAACCTGTTCGGTTGTTCATTCGGCCATGGCCGCTTCGAGATTTTCGACGATCGCCTCGAAGAAGCCTTCGGTGGTCAGCCAATTCTGGTCGGGACCGATCAGCAGCGCCAAATCCTTGGTCATCTTGCCGCTTTCGACGGTGTCGACGCAGACGCGCTCGAGCGTCTCGGCGAACTTCGTCACCTCGGGGGTGTTGTCGAGCTTGCCGCGATGCTTGAGCCCGCCGGTCCATGCAAAGATCGACGCGATCGGGTTGGTCGACGTCGCCTTGCCCTGCTGGTGCATGCGATAGTGGCGCGTGACGGTGCCGTGTGCGGCTTCGGATTCGACGGTCTGGCCATCGGGGGTCATCAGCACGCTGGTCATCAGGCCGAGCGAGCCGAAGCCCTGTGCAACGGTATCCGACTGGACGTCACCGTCGTAGTTTTTGCAGGCCCAGACGAACTTGCCGCTCCACTTGAGCGCCGATGCCACCATGTCGTCGATCAGGCGGTGTTCGTAAACGATGCCAGCAGCATCGAATTTTTCCTTGAATTCGGCCTGGAAGACTTCCTCGAACAGATCCTTGAAGCGGCCGTCATAGGCCTTGAGGATCGTGTTCTTGGTCGACAGATACACCGGCCATTCGCGGGCGAGGCCATAGTTCAGGCTGGCGCGCGCGAAGTCGCGGATCGAATCGTCGAGGTTGTACATGCCCATCGCGACGCCCGCCGACGGGAACTGGAACACTTCTTCGTCGATCAGCGTGCCGTCTTCGCCTTCGAAAACCAGACGCAGCTTGCCGGGGCCGGGGACGCGGAAATCGGTCGCCTTATACTGGTCGCCGAAAGCATGACGGCCGACGACGATCGGATCGGTCCAGCCGGGAACGAGACGCGGGACGTTCTTCATGACGATCGGTTCGCGGAACACCACGCCGCCCAGGATGTTGCGGATCGTGCCGTTCGGCGACTTCCACATCTTCTTCAGGCCGAATTCCTCGACGCGCGCTTCGTCGGGGGTGATCGTCGCGCATTTGATGCCGACGCCATATTTGGCGATCGCATTGGCGGCGTCGACGGTGATCTTGTCGTTGGTCTCGTCGCGCATCTCGACGCTGAGGTCGTAATAGTGGAGATCGATGTCGAGATAGGGCAGGATCAACCGTTCGCGGATCCATTGCCAGATGATCCGGGTCATTTCGTCGCCGTCGAGTTCGACGACCGGGTTGGCTACCTTGATCTTGCCCATAATAGTGCCTTTTTCCTTGGGGAGTCGGATTTGCACGCGCCTTAGGCAATGCGGCGCGATTGTTCAACCGTCGTCGCGGCCCTGCCGGTGCCCCGACAAGCCCATGTTACCCATATCCCATTGTCAGTGCGGGATGGCCGCCCTAGAAGACTGACATGTCCACAACCATTTCCTCCAACCGCCCCGGTGGCGGTATCAAGTGGCGCTGGCCGTCGATCCATCCCGAAGGCCGCAAGTTCCTTCTGATCGCGGCGATCATCACCCTGTGTTTCTGGCTGCTCGGCTGGGAAATCCTCGGTTGGCTGATGGCCGGCGTGACGGCCTGGGTCGGCGCCTTCTTTCGCGATCCGGTGCGGATTACGCCGACGGGCAGCGATCTGGTTATCGCCCCCGCCGACGGGCTGGTGACGCAGATTGCCGAAGTCGCGCCGCCGCCGGAAATTGCCGGCCTCGACGGGTTGGGCGATGCGCCGATGCTGCGCGTGTCGATTTTCATGAGCGTGTTCGACGTCCATATCAACCGCACCGCGGTCGCCGGAACGCTTCGCAAGCTCGTCTATATTCCGGGCAAGTTCGTGAACGCCGACCTCGACAAGGCGAGCGAGGAAAATGAGCGTCAGCATTTCGTCGTCGAGCGCGCCGATGGCGTCCGCATCGGCTTTACCCAGATTGCGGGGCTCGTCGCCCGGCGCATCATGCCCTTCGTCAGCATGGGGGCCGAGCTTTCGACCGGTCAGCGCGTCGGGCTGATCCGTTTCGGCAGCCGCGTCGACGTCTATCTGCCTGCGGGGACGACCCCGCAGGTGCTGCTGGGCCAGCGCACGCTCGCCGGCGAAACCATCGTCGCGCGGATCGGCAAGGCCGAAACGATCGACGGCGTTGGGCAATAATGTGTCGGATGCCAAGCTGACCGACGACGGGCGCGCGGTGCCCGACATCGAGCGTCGCCGGATCGGCGGCATCCCCCTGCGCGCCTTTGCGCCCAATGCCATCACCATTCTGGCGCTTTGCTCGGGCCTGACCGGGGTTCGTTTTGCGATCGACGGGGATTGGGCGGCGGCGATCACGATGATCATCGTGGCCGGCGTGCTCGACGGAATGGACGGCCGCATTGCGCGGCTGCTTCGCGCGCAAAGCAAATTTGGCGCCGAACTCGATTCGCTGTCCGACGTGATCGCCTTTGGCGTGGCGCCGGCGATGATCCTTTTCTTCTGGTCGCTCGACGAGGCGCCCAAATTCGGATGGACCGCCGCGCTTGCGCTCGCGGTCTGCTGCGCACTGCGTCTCGCGCGCTTCAATTCGCGCATGGATGCCGATTTTCAGCCGCATAAATCGGCCGGTTTCATGACCGGAATTCCGGCGCCGGCCGGGGCAGGGCTGTCGTTCGTTCCCGTCTATCTGTGGCTGGTGACCGACAACGACCTGTTCCGCCAATGGTATATCGTCATGCCGTGGGCGCTGGGCGTCGCGATGCTGATGATCTCTGCCATCCCGACCTATAGCTGGTCGTCGATCCGCCTGCGCCGTTCGTGGCGGATTTTTGCGCTGGCGGGGGTCGGCCTGTTCGGCGCGGCGCTGGTGACGGCGCCCTGGTGGACCCTGCTCGCGGTTTGCGCGCTCTATGTGCTGGCGCTGCCCTTCGGGCTCGCCAGCTATGCGAAGGTCAGGCGGCGCGGCTGAGCTGCGGCTGGGCGCGGGCGACATTGCGAATCGGGCGCGCGCCGGTCCGGCGCAGCGGCAGGACGCGCGGCGCAGGACCCGGTTTCGGCGTGGCCGCGACGGGGAAGGCGCCTTCGCCGAGCAGCGCCGACAGGATCGCATCTTCATTGGATTTCAGCATCGCGACGATCACGGTGATGCCAAGCCCGGCGGCGATGGCGAAAAGGAGAGCGGCTGCGACCTGAACCATGATCTTGTCCTTCCGGTTTTTTCGTGCGAAAACCCTGATGTCGATGGGACGGCTCCGCTGAGCTTTTGTTCCATGTTCCCTTTTTGTTCTCAAGCGTTTTGCGACGAACCGAGTGCGATTGTCGTCGTGCCGCAATTTTGCGCGCGCCGAAATCGAGGGCTCCGGCGGCGCAAAAAGGCCGCTTCCCCCTTGCTTTTAGCGGCGAGGGCGTTTAACGGCCCGCCCATTCCACATGGAAGGCGCACATAAACCGGTGCCGGGACCATCCCTCGCGGATGCCTCGGTTCTTGCTTTCCAGAGGACCAACCGGAAGGAGAAAGACTATGGCGGCCCCTGTCGTCACGATGCAGAATCTTATCGAAGCTGGCGCCCACTTCGGCCACCAGACCCACCGTTGGAACCCGCGCATGAAGCCGTATATCTTCGGCGCGCGCAACGGCATCCACATTCTTGACCTGTCGCAGACCGTGCCGCTTTTCGCGCGCGCTCTCGAATTCGTTGCCTCGTCGGCAGCGTCGGGCGGCAAGGTCCTGTTCGTCGGCACCAAGCGCCAGGCACAGGGCCCGATCGCCGATGCGGCTCGCGCTTCGGGTCAGCACTTCGTCAACCATCGCTGGCTGGGCGGCATGCTCACCAACTGGAAGACGATCTCGGGTTCGATCAAGCGCCTCAAGATGCTCGAAGAGCAGCTGTCGGGCGACACCTCGGGCCTGACCAAGAAGGAAGTGCTCAACAAGACGCGCGAACGCGACAAGCTGGAACTCAGCCTGGGCGGCATCCGCGACATGGGCGGCATTCCCGACGTGATGTTCGTTATCGACGCGAACAAGGAAGAGCTGGCGATCAAGGAAGCCAACGTCCTTGGCATTCCCGTCGTTGCGATCCTCGATTCGAACGTCTCGCCCGACGGTATCGCTTTCCCGGTTCCGGCGAACGATGACGCCGCCCGTGCGATCCGCATGTATTGCGACGCGGTGGCCCAGGCGGCGACCCGTGGCGGCCAGCAGGCTCGCGCCGATCGCGGCGAAGACCTTGGCGCCGCAGTGAACCCGGTTGTCGAACCCGTGCTGGTCGAAGAAGCCGCACCGGCCGTGACCGAAGACGAACAGGTTCCGGCCGAAGCGGCCGCAGAAACCGAGCGCCAGAGCGACGCATAAGCGCGCCTGACGTGACCCCGGCGGCGGCTGCATTCGTGCGGCCGCCGCCCCGGTCATCGCTTTGACTTATCGCGCCGCCATGTGCGCGGCGCAGCAGCGGGCCGAATTTCGCGGCCTGCCCCTTTTATTGGAAAGGATCACCCATGGCTGAAATTACGGCCGCTCTCGTCAAGGAACTGCGCGACCGCACCGGCGCCGGCATGATGGACTGCAAAAAGGCGCTTGCCGAAAATGGCGGCGACATCGAAGCGTCGATCGACTGGCTGCGCACCAAGGGTCTCGCCGCCGCTGCCAAAAAGGCTGGCCGCGTCGCCGCTGAAGGTCTGGTTGGCGTTGCCACCGACGGCAATCGCGGTGCGATGGTCGAGGTCAACAGCGAAACCGACTTCGTTGCGAAGAACGAACAGTTCCAGGACTTTGTCCGTGACGTGACCCAGGTCGCGCTCGCCGGTAGCATCACCGATATCGACGCGCTGGGCGCTGCGGCTTACCCCGCCGGCGGCACCGTTGCCGAGGCGCTGACGCAGAATGTCGCGACGATCGGTGAAAACCAGTCGCTGCGCCGTTCGGTCATCATGACCGTGAACTCGGGCGTCGTCACCGCCTATGTCCACAACGCCGCCGCTCCCGGCATGGGCAAGATCGGCGTGCTCATCGCGCTCGAATCGACCGCCGGTGCCGACGTTCTCGAACCGCTGGGCAAGCAGCTGGCGATGCACGTCGCCGCCGCGAACCCGCTGGCGCTGAACGGCGACGACCTCGACGCCGATCTGGTCGCACGCGAACGCGCGATCGCTGAAGAAAAGGCGGCTCAGTCGGGCAAGCCCGCCGAAATCGTCTCGAAGATGGTCGATGGCTCGATCGCGAAGTATCGCAAGGAGAACGCGCTGCTGTCGCAGCTCTTCGTGATGGACGGCAAGACCCCGGTCGCCGAAGTCGTCGCGGCTGCCGGCAAGGATGTCGGCGCGACGATCACGCTCAAGGGCTTCACCCGCTTCCAGCTCGGCGAAGGCATCGAGAAGGAAGAAAGCGATTTCGCGGCAGAAGTCGCGAAGGTCTCTGGCGTTTGACACAATAAACGTGGAATTGCTGCGCTGCGGCGCGGCACTCCGCTTGGCAATGGCGCGTACTCTGACTAGGGTGCGCGCCATTCGCATATTTCCCCCAGCTAAAGGTATTATCGCAATATGGCATTGCCCGGCCTGAAACGCATATTGTTGAAACTGTCGGGTGAGGCGCTGATGGGCTCAAGCGCCTTCGGCATCGACCCCGACACCGTCGCCAGCATGGCTGCCGAAGTGAAGGCGGCGAAGGAGCGCGGGCTCGAAATCTGTCTGGTGATCGGCGGCGGCAATATCTTTCGCGGCATGGCGGGCGCTGCCAAGGGCATGGACCGCGCGCAGGCCGACTATATGGGCATGCTCGCCACCGTCATGAACGCGCTGGCGATGCAGAATGCGCTGGAGCAGCTGGGGGTCGAAACCCGCGTCCAGTCGGCGATCGAGATGGACAAGGTGTGCGAACCCGTCATCCGCCGCCGCGCCGAGCGTCATATGGAAAAGGGCCGGGTGGTGATTTTTGCTGCGGGCGTCGGCGCGCCTTATTTCACCACCGACAGCGGCGCCGCGCTGCGCGCTGCCGAGATGAAGTGCGACGCGCTGCTCAAGGGCACCAGCGTCGATGGCGTCTATAATGCCGATCCCAAGAAGGACGCGAATGCGGTCCGTTACGACCGGCTCAGCTATGACCGCGTCCTTGCCGACAATCTGAAGGTGATGGATGCCAGTGCGGTCGCGCTGTGCCGCGACAATCATATTCCGATTGTGGTGTTCAATATCCGTGAACCCGGCAATCTGGCGCGCGTTCTGACGGGCGAGGGTGTTTCCACCATCGTCGGCGACGCCGACTGACGAAATGACGTCGGCGATGCCGACTGAAGAAATCATGTCCGGCGATGCGGCCGGAAATATTTTGAATAGAGGAAAAGACGATGGCGAAATATGACAAGGCCGACCTGGAACGCCGGATGCACGGCGCGGTCGAATCGCTGAAGAGCGACCTTTCGGGCCTCCGCACCGGCCGCGCGCATACCGCGCTGCTCGATCCGGTCACGGTCGAGGTCTATGGCAGCCACATGCCGCTAAACCAGGTTGCATCGGTCAGCGCGCCCGAGCCGCGCATGCTGTCGGTGCAGGTGTGGGACAAGTCGAACGTCGGTCCGGTCGACAAGGCGATCCGATCGGCGGGCCTCGGCCTCAATCCGATCGTCGATGGTCAGACGCTGCGCCTGCCGATCCCCGAAATGACGCAGGAGCGCCGCAAGGAGCTGTCCAAGCTGGCTGGCAAATATGCCGAAGCCGCGCGCGTCGCGGTGCGCAACGTCCGCCGCGATGGCATGGACAATCTGAAGGTGGACGAGAATAAAAAGGAAATCAGCGAGGACGATCGCAAGCGCCACGAAGCCGAGGTGCAGAAACTGACCGACGCGACGATCGCCGAAATCGATGCCGCCGCGTCGTCGAAGGAAAAGGAAATTCTGGGCTAGTGCTTTTGGGCACTTTCCTTTCAGTCGTCCGGGCTGAGCCTGCCGAAGCCCCGTCCTTCTCTTGCCCGGAGACGGAACGGCCCTTCGACAAGCTCAGGACGGACGGTTTTTGAGTTAGCCGATGTCAACGACAAATCACGGTGCGCGCCACGTCGCCATCATCATGGACGGCAACGGCCGTTGGGCGAAGAAGCGCTTTTTGCCGCGCGTCGCGGGTCACAAAGCGGGCGTCGAAGCCGTGCGCAACATCGTCCGCGCGGCGGGTGACCTGGGCATCGAGGCGCTGACGCTTTATGCCTTTTCGTCCGAAAACTGGAAACGGCCCGAGGAAGAGGTCAGCGACCTGATGGGGCTGATGAAGCGTTTCATCATCAGCGATCTCGACGAATTCGCCGCCAATGACGTGCGGCTGAAAGTGATCGGCGACTGGCGCGGGCTGGCCCCCGACGTCGTCGCGCTCATCGAAAATGCACTCGAACGCACCGCGGGCAACAAGCGCACGACGCTGGCGGTCGCACTCAACTATGGCGCGCAGGACGAACTGGTGCGCGCGGCAAAGGCCGCCGCTGCGGCGGGAGAGATCACCGCCGAGGCGATCGAGGCAAACCTCGACACCGCGGACTTGCCGCCGCTCGACCTGCTGATCCGGACTTCGGGCGAAGTGCGGCTGTCGAATTTCCTGCTGTGGCAATCGGCCTATGCCGAGCTGTATTTTACCGACCGGCTGTGGCCGGATTTCAAGCCCGCCGATCTGGCGGCGGCGCTCGACCATTTTGCGCGGCGTGAACGCCGTTACGGGGGATTATAGGCATGGCAACGGCGGCGAAGTCGGATCTGTGGGTGCGGTTGGGATCGGCGATCGTCCTGTTGGCGATCGCGGGCACCGCGCTGTGGTTCGGCGGCCTCGCTTTTGCGCTGCTGCTGTTTGTCGGCGGCGCGCTGCTTCTGGTCGAATGGGTCGGGCTCGTCCGCGCGATGGGGCTGGGCGGTGGCGGCCGCATCGCCCTTCAACTGCTCGGTCTGCTTATCGTGGTTGGTGCGATCGCGGGATTGTGGTTCATCCGCGACCAGTTGGGCGTCACCGCGGCCCTGTGGGTGTTTGCGATGGTCTGGGCGACCGACATCGGCGCCTATTTTGCCGGCCGTGCCTTTGGCGGTGCGCGGCTCGCGCCGAAGATCAGCCCGTCCAAAACCTGGTCGGGGCTGATCGGCGGGATGATCGCGGCGCTGATCGTCGGCGCCACGCTGGGCGACCGCGGCGAGATTGTCGGGGTTCCGCTCTGGATCGGCCTGATCATGGGCCTGCTCGCCCAACTCGGCGATCTTGCGCAAAGCTGGATGAAGCGCCGCGCCGGGGTCAAGGATTCGGGGAAGCTGATTCCGGGGCATGGCGGCGTCTTCGACCGCGTCGACGGGTTGCTGCCGGTCGCGTTGATCCTGGGCGGACTGGCCTTTGCCGGACAGATCGCCGTGCAGGCGGGTGGCTGAAATGACGCGCCGCCTTTCGCTGTTCGGCGCCACGGGATCGGTGGGGCAATCGACCCTCGATCTTGTTCGCCGCGATGGCGAGGGCTGGGCGGTCGCGGTGCTGACCGCGAACAGCGATGTCGCCGAACTGGCGCGGCTGGCGCGCGAATTTCGTCCCGATGTTGCGGTGATCGCCGACGAGGCGCATCTGGGCGCGCTGCGCGAGGCGCTGGCGGGCACGGGGATCGACACCGCGGCGGGCGCCGATGCGCTGGTCGAAGCGGCCCGGCGGCCGACCGATCTGGTCATGGCGGCGATCGTCGGCACCGCCGGGCTCGCGCCGACGATGGCTGCGCTGGCCGCCGGCCACGATGTCGGGCTGGCCAACAAGGAATCGCTGGTATCGGCGGGCGCGCTGATGATGGCCGCGGCGCGGGCGTCGGGCTCGACCATCCTGCCGGTCGACAGCGAACATAATGCCATTTTCCAGTGTCTCGCGGGCGGGCGCATCGATCAGGTGCGCCGGATCATCCTGACGGCCAGCGGCGGACCGTTCCGCACGATGAGCGCCGCCGACATGGCGCGCGTCACCCCGGCACAGGCGGTCGCGCATCCGAACTGGTCGATGGGCGCCAAGATCAGCGTCGATTCGGCAACGATGATGAACAAGGGGCTCGAACTGATCGAGGCGCATCATCTGTTCCCGATCGGGCTCGAACGCATCGAAATCCTCGTCCACCCGCAGTCGGTGATCCACAGCCTTGTCGAATATATCGACTGTTCGACGCTGGCGCAGCTCGGGTCGCCCGATATGCGGATCCCGATCGCATCGGCGCTTGCCTGGCCGCAGCGGATGGCGACGCCCTGCGCGCCGCTCGACCTCGCCACCATCGCGCGGCTCGATTTCGAGGCGCCCGACGAGGTGCGTTTTCCGGCGACCGCGCTCTGCCGCGCCGCGATCGCCGAGGGCGGCGCCCGCCCGGCGCAGCTCAACGCCGCGAATGAGGTGGCGGTCGCCGCTTTCCTTGCCGGCCGCATTTCCTTTCCGGCGATCGTCGATACGGTGCGACGGGTGATGGATGCCGATGCGCCCGCGGTGCCGGCATCGCTTCACGACATATTCAGCGTCGATGCCGCATCCCGCGCGGCCGCGCAGCATTTTGTGGACCAGTACGAACATGTCTAACGTTCCGCTTTGGCTCTATTTCGTCGCTTTTCTGGGGGTTCTCGGCCCGCTCGTCTTCGTCCATGAATATGGGCATTATATCGTCGGCCGCTGGTGCGGGGTGAAGGCGGACGCCTTTTCGATCGGTTTCGGGCGCAAGATTTTCGGCTGGACCGACAAGCGCGGCACTGAATGGCGGATTTGCTGGCTGCCGCTCGGCGGTTATGTCCAGTTCGCGGGCGACCGCGACGCGGCCAGCCGGCCAGACGCCGAATGGCAGACGCTGCCCGAGGGCGAACGCTCGCAGAGCTTTCCCGCACAACCGGTGTGGAAGCGCGCGCTGATCGTGCTGGCGGGACCGGTCACCAATTTCCTGTTCGCGATCGGGATTCTGGCGGCATTCGCCTTTGCCTATGGGTTGGCGCAGACGCCGGCGGTGGTGGGGCAGGTGGAACCCAGGCTCCCCGCTGCGGCCGCAGGGTTGCAAGCCGGTGATCGCATTGTCGAAATCGACGGTCGGCCGATGCACGCGTTCAGCGATATTCTGCCAGCCATCGGCTATAATCTTGGAAAGCCAGCCAATTTGCTGGTCGAGCGCGGCGATGCGCGGTTCGCGCTGACGCTGAAGCCCGAAATGATCACCGAAACCGATCGGTTCGGAAACAAATCGGAACGGGCGATCCTGGGCATCCGCCCTGGCAAGCCGGTCTATACCTCCGTGGGGCCGATCGCGGCGATCGGTCACGGCGTCGATCAGACGGTCGCGATCGTCCGGATGACCGCGTCGGTACTCGTCCAGTTCGTGACGGGCGATCGATCGATCAAGGAGATGGGCGGTCCGGTCAAGATCGCCAAGACATCGGGGGAAATGGCGTCGCTCGGGATCGAGCAGCTGATCTTCTTTGCGGCCTTCATTTCCATCAATCTGGGGTTCATAAACTTGTTGCCATTGCCGATGCTGGATGGTGGCCATTTGCTCTTTTACGGCTATGAAGCGGTGCGGCGGCGCCCGGCACCGCCACAGGCCCAGGAATGGGCCTTTCGTTTTGGCTTTGCGGCGATCGTCACGCTGATGCTGGTCGTGACTTTCAACGATTTGGGCTCAATCGGGGTCTGGGACGGGATCGCCCGCTTGATTGGCTAGCGAGTCTGGGGCAGGGAGAGCGCGCACTTGGCCGGAGCGGGGCCTTGCGCAGGGATTTTGTTTTTTCGGGATGAACAGCGTGGCATCACACAAATATTCAGCGCGGACGCAGCTGTCGGCAGTTCTTTTGGCGGGAACGATGCTGGCATGGCCCGCCGCGCCGCTGTTCGCGCAAGAGGTTGCGCCGCCGACTGTCCCGGCTCCGGCAGCGGAGGCTGCTCCGTCGGCCGCCACGGTCCAGTCGATCACGGTCACCGGCAACCAGCGGCTCGAGGCGCAGACGATCCTGTCGTACCTGCGTTTGCGCGTCGGTCAGGCATATGACCGTTCGGTTCTCGATCAGGCGTTGAAGGACCTTGCGGCGACCGAGCTGTTCAAGGATTATCAGATCAGCGACAACAATGGCGCGCTGACGATCCAGGTCGTCGAAAACCCGGTGATCAACCGCGTGATCCTGGAGGGCAACAAGCGCCTGAAGGAAGACAAGATCCGGCCGGAGATCAAGCTGTCGCCGCGTCAGATCTTCACCCGGTCGAAAGTCCGCGCCGACGTCGCGCGCATTATCGAACTCTATAAGCGTCAGGGCCGCTTCGCTGCGACCGTCGAGCCGAAGATGGTCTCGCTCGATCAGAATCGCGTCGATGTCGTGTTCGAAATCAACGAAGGTCCGAAGTCCAAGGTCCGCCAGATCAACATCATCGGGAACGAGAAGTTCAAGGATGGCGAGTTGAAGGGCGAGATGGCGACCAAGGAATCGGGGCTGCTCACGATCCTGTCGTCGAACACCAGCTATGACCCCGACCGCCTTGCCTATGACCAGCAGAAGGTCCGCCTGTTCTATCTGAAGAATGGCTATGCCGATTTTCGCGTCATTTCGGCGGTGGCCGAGCTGACGAGCAACAAGCAGGACTTCATCATCACCTATGTCGTCGAGGAAGGCGAACGCTATAAGTTCGGCGACGTCGAAGTCGAAAGCGAATTGCGCGATTTCCGTCCGGAAACGCTGAAGGCCATGCTTCCGATGAAAAAGGACGACTGGTATGATGCCAAGCTGGTCGAGGACACCGTCGAAAGCCTGAGCGAAACCGCCGGCCTGTTTGGTTACGCCTTTGCCGACATCAATCCCGAATTCCGCCGCGATGCCGAAACCCGGACGATGGCGATCACCTTCAACGTCGCCGAAAGCCCGCGTACTTATGTGGAGCGGATCGACGTCAACGGCAACACGCTGACCCACGACAAGGTCGTGCGCCGCGAATTCCGCCTGAACGAAGGCGACGCCTTCAACAGCTTTGGCATCAAGCGCACCGAGAACCGCCTCAACAGCCTGGGTTATTTCCAGGAAAATCTGGCGATCGAGCGCAAGGAGGGCAGCGCCCCCGACCGCATCATTCTCGAAACCAATGTCGAGGAAAAGCCGACCGGCGAATTGTCGCTGTCGGCCGGTTTCTCGTCGATCGAGAATTTCCTGCTCCAGGGTTCGATCCGCCAGCGCAACTTCCGCGGCCTGGGTCAGCAGCTTCAGGCGTCGGTCAATTATTCGAGCTATTCGAAGTCGATCGAACTCGGTTTCACCGAACCCTATTTGTTCGATCGCAACATCTCGATCGGCGGCAGCGTCTATCGCCGCGACCTCAACTCCTTCGGTTTCGGGATCAACAATGATCGCCGCACGACTTTCGAACAGGTCACGACGGGCTTCCAGCTCAACACCGGCGTTCCGCTGACCGAATTCATGTCGCTCTTCGGCCGCTACAGCCTGAACTTCGACGATGTGTCGCTCGACAAGTCGCTCTATTATTTCGGCGACAATTGCGATCCGCTGATCGCCGGCCGCTATTTGTGCGACGCGATCGGCAAGCGCACGACCTCGCTCGTCGGCTTTACGCTGGCCTATGACGACCGTGACAACCGCGTGCGTCCGACGCGCGGACAGTCGCTGTCGCTCAGCCAGGATTTCGCCGGCCTCGGCGGCAGCGTGAAATATGTCCGTACCCGTTTGTCGGGCAGCAAGCATTTCAATATGGGTAGCCGCTTCATCCTCAACGTCTCGGCCGAGGGTGGCTATATCTATCCCTTTGGCAGCGCGCCGAGCGCGGGCAGCGACAAGGTTCGCCTGACCGACCGCTTCTTCCTTGGCGAACCGCAGATGCGCGGCTTTGACATTCGCGGCGTCGGCCCGCGCGTCATCCGCTATGCGGTCGACAATACCAACCCCGCCAGCCCGGTTGTTATCACGGACACCAGCGGAAATCGCGGCCAGATCGACGATGCGCTCGGCGGGCGCGCCTATTATCAGGGCCGGATCGAGATGGATATTCCGCTCGGCACCGGCGCGAAGGAACTCGGGCTGCGGCCGTCGATCTTCCTCGACGTGGGCTCGGTGTTCAGCGTGAAGCGTCCGGAACTGACGACGCTGGCGAATTTCATGGATCCGACCGACAATCTGACCAAGTCGCTTTGCCGCAACAAGGACACGGGGGGCAGCCAGTTTGCGACGGAAACGTTGAACGGCACGACCCCGAGCGGCCAATATACGACCTGCCCGACCGGCTTTTCGCGCATGGACCCGTTCGAAGAACGCTTCTTCGGCGACACCTGGATGCCCCGCGTTGCGATCGGTGCCGGGGTTAACTGGAACTCTCCCTTTGGTCCCTTCCGGATCGATTTCGCTTACGCCCTTCGCAAAGAAGAGGGCGACGACACCAAACGCTTCTCATTCAACGTAGGAACCCAATTCTGATGAAGAAAATTCTTGCCGCTTCGGCCCTCGCCGTCGCCACCCTGTCGGTTTCGCCGATTCTGTCGGCCCCGGCCATCGCGCAGGCGAAAGCCGTTGCGGTCGCCGACGTCCGCATGGCGGCCGCGCGCTCCAACGCCTTCAGCACCGCGTCGCAGCAGATCGAAACGACCTATAAGGCGCAGATCGACCAGCAGCAGTCGCGTGGTCAGACGCTTCAGGCCGAAATCAACGTCCTGATCGCGAAATATAACGAAGAATCGAAAAAGACCCCGCAGAACCAGACTGCGCTTCAGGCCGCCGCCAAGGCCGTGCAGGACAAGCGTCAGGCGGCTCAGGCCGAACTCGGCCGTATCGGCGGTCCCGTCGATCTCGCCGTCGCCTATGTCGAAGACCAGATCAGCGTTCGCATGAACGAGGCGATCAAGGCGGCGATGACCGCACGCAAGGTTGACCTGTTGATCAACCCCGAAGCGGTGCTGGCGCGCGAAAACAACGTTGACATCACCGATGCGGTGGTCGCCGAACTCAACAAGATTCTGCCTAACGTCTCGATCGCGGTTCCCGCGGGTTACCAGCCGGGCCAGCTGGTCCAGCAGCGCAACCAGCAGCTGATGGACGCCGCCCGTGCAGCCCAGCCTGCCGCAGCCGCAGCACCCGCCGCCGGCACCCCGCCGACGACGCGCTAAACATCATGACGGACGGGGAAAATGCAGCAGGGGCCTTGGGTCCGGTCGATACGCGCCGGATCTTGAGTCTGCTTCCGCATCGTTATCCGATGCTGCTCGTCGACCGGGTGGTTTCGATGGTGAAGGACACCTCGATCCACGCGGTCAAGGCGGTGACGATCAACGAGCCCTTTTTTCAAGGGCATTTCCCCGGCCGGCCGATCATGCCCGGCGTCCTCATCGTCGAGGCGCTGGCGCAGGCTGGCGGCGTGCTGGCGATCGAATCGCTGGGCCTCGCCGGCACCGGCAAGCTCGTCTATTTCATGGCGATCGATGGCGTGAAATTCCGCAAGCCGGTCGAACCCGGCTGTCTGCTCGACCTTCACGTCACGATCGTTCAGGCGAAGCGCAACATCTGCAAGTTCGAGGGCAAGGCGATGCTGGATGGCGCTTTGGCCGCCGAATGCCAGTTCACCGCGATGATCGCCGATCCGCCGACGGATTGAGCAAGCCTTCGCGCTCCTCGGCACCCCGGGGAGAGATGTTGCATTTTCCCCGATTGGCCACTAAAGGCCGCGACTTCGCGTCCCCGGACGCACCGACTCAACGCGGCTGGTCGGTAACCAGCGGCACAGGAGCCCAGATATGAAACAAGACATTCACCCCGCTTATCACATGATCACGGTCAAGATGACCGATGGCACCGAATATCAGACGCGCTCGACCTGGGGCAAAGAGGGCGACACGATGACGCTCGAAATCGACCCGACGGCGCACCCGGCATGGACCGGCGGCAACGGCCGCATGCTCGACGCTGCGGGCCAGGTTGCCAAGTTCAACAAGCGTTTCGGTGGTCTCACCCTCAAGCGTTGATAGAGCGTCGCCCCCGCGAAGGCGGGGGCCGCTGGAGGCCTGTTCCGGCTTCGCTGCGTAAAACGACTGCGGCCCCCGCCTTCGCGGGGGCGACGATTACGCCAAAACCTTCGCAAGCGCGCTTTGCCACCCGGCAAGGCGCGTTTCGCGCTTTGGGGCACTGAGTGCAGGGGTAAAGCGTGTGGCGCGGCCGCGCATCGCCCCGGCTGCGCTCGCAAGGTCGGGATAAAGGCCGGCCCCGGTCGCGGCAAGCATGGCGGCCCCCAGCGCGGTGCTTTCGACGAATTCGGGGCGCTCGACGGTCAGGTTCAGCATATCGGCCAGATCCTGCGCCATCCAGTCGTTCGCAGCCATGCCGCCGTCGATCCGCAAATCGGCCCAATCGACCCCGTCGGCGGCGAAGGCCGATTTGAGGTCGTGGGCCTGATAGGCCTGCGCCTCGAGCGCCGCGCGCGCGACATGCGCCTTGCTGCTGGCGAAGCTGAGGCCAGAGATCGCCGCAAGGGCGTCGGGCCGCCAGTGCGGCGCGCCGAGGCCAGTGAGGGCAGGGACCAGATAGACCCCGCCATTGTCGGCGACCGATCGTGCCAGCCCCTCGCTCTCGCCCGCATTGGCGAGCAGGCCAAGCCCGTCGCGCAGCCATTTGATCAGGCTCCCCGCGACGAACACCGATCCCTCAAGCGCATAGCTGCGCGTATCGCCTTCCTGCACCAATATCGTGGCGAGCAGGCGGTTCGCCGAATGCGGCCGCGCCGTGCCGCTGGCCGACAGGATGAAGGCGCCCGTGCCGAAGGTCGCCTTGGTCTGTCCGGGTGAGAGGCACGCCTGACCGATCGTTGCCGCCTGTTGATCGCCCGCCATGCCGCAGATCGGAATGGCGCCGCCGAACAGCGCCGGATCGGTCGTCCCGACCTGCTCGGTACAGCCGGCAATCTCGGGCAACAGCCCCATTGGTACGCCGAACAGGTCGCACATCTCCGCGTCCCAGCCGCCCGCTCCGTTGATATCCATCAGCAAGGTGCGCGACGCGTTGGTCGCATCGCTGACATGGGCGCCGCCGGTCAGGCGGAAAGCGAGATAGGATTCGATCGTTCCGACCGCGAGCCTGTCACCGGCTTCGCGCAGCTGCGGCCAGTTCTTGAGCGCCCAGCCGATCTTGCTTCCCGAAAAATAGGGGTCGAGCAGCAGCCCGCTTTTTTGCTGCACGGCGGTTTCATGCCCCGCCTCTTTCAGCGCGGCGCAATCGGCGGCGGTGCGCCGGTCCTGCCACACGATCGCACGCGCCAGCGGCTCGCCCGTGACGCGGTCCCAGAACACCACTGTCTCGCGCTGGTTGGTGATCCCGATCGCGGCGATTTTATCCGCGCCGCCCGCCTTGTCGATCATCGCGCGGGTGCAGGCGAGGGTGGCGGTCCAGATTTCGGCGGCGTCATGCTCGACCAGTCCGGGGGCGGGATAATATTGCTCGAACTCGCGCTGCGCGCTGCCGAGCGGGGTCCCCTCGGCGGCAAAGAGCATCGTTCGGGTCGAGGTCGTGCCTTCGTCGATGACGATGATTTTTTCGGTCAACCTATTCCCTCCCAAGCTTTGATACGGAGCCTGCCAAATGCTGTGGGCCGGAACAAGGGGCAGGAATGGGTTTCACGCGGAGACGCGGAGGCGCGGAGAAGAAGAATATTCGCGCAGAGGCGCAGAGGCCGCAGAGAAAGAGAGAATGAAAAGGCGGCAAAGCCGCCAATCTTTTTCCTCCGCGGCTCCGCGGCTCCGCGGCTCCGCGTGAACAAAAATCTCTGCGCTCTCTGGGCCTCTGGGTGAATATTCTTCCCGTTGCCGGTCGAAGTGCAAAAGATGAAAAGCAATTATCTTGCAAAAGAACGCAACCCGTGCCATATATGCTGCAGCGCAACATGGCGGGCCAATCCGCCGCAACCACCGGCAGCGTGATTTTCCCGACCGATTTCAGGCGCGGGCGAGCCGGAAATGCGCTTTGTCCCCAGAGGCACCCTTTCACGCGGGTCGTTTCGAACCCGCGGCCGTGCGCCGTCCGTTCGATGCGAACGGATGCGCCTGCGCGTCGCCCTATGTGAGTATTTTATGACGACTTTTAACGACTTTGGCCTGCACGCCGACATTAATCGCGCGCTCGCCGCCAAGGATTATACCCAGCCGACCCCCATTCAGGAGCAGGCGATCCCGCCGCTGATGAAGGGCCGCGACCTGTGCGGCATCGCGCAGACCGGCACCGGCAAGACCGCTGGCTTTTCGCTCCCCTCCATCCACCATCTTCTGACCTATCCGCACCGCGCTAACCCGCGCAGCTGCCGGATGCTCGTTCTGGCCCCGACGCGCGAACTTGCGGCGCAGATTGCGCAGAGCTGCCGCGACTATGGCCGCTTTACCAAGCTCAGCGTGACGACGGTCTTTGGCGGCGTGCCGATCAACAAGCAGATCCGCGACCTGTCGAGCGGCGTCGATATCCTCGTCGCCACCCCCGGCCGCCTGCTCGATCTGATCGACCAGCGCGCACTGCGCCTCGACGATGTCGAAATCTTCGTCCTCGACGAAGCCGACCAGATGATGGACATGGGCTTCATCCACTCGCTGCGCCGCATCGCCAAGCTGCTGCCCTCGCGCCGTCAGAACCTCTTCTTCTCGGCGACGATGCCCAAGGAAATTGCCGGCCTTGCCGACCAGTTCCTGAACGATCCCGTCACCGTATCGGTGGCGCCGCAGGCGACGACTGCCGAAAAGATCCGCCAATTCTCGACCTTCGTCGAACAGAAGGAAAAGCAGGCGCTGCTCCATGCTGTCGTCGAGCGTGAGAATATCGACCGCGCATTGATCTTCACCCGCACCAAGCATGGCGCCGACCGCGTCGTGCGCCACCTCGCGGGCGCCGGGATCAAGGCGATGGCGATTCATGGCAACAAGAGCCAGGCGCAGCGCACCAACGCGCTGCAGCAGTTCCGCTCGGGCGAGATCAAGCTGCTCGTCGCGACCGACATTGCCGCGCGCGGTATCGACGTGTCGGGCGTGTCGCACGTCATCAACTTCGAAATCCCGAACGTCCCCGAACAATATGTCCACCGCATCGGCCGCACCGCGCGCGCGGGTGCCGAGGGCATGGCGATCAGCTTCATCGCCCCCGATGAGCGTTCCTATATGAAGGATATCGAGCGCGTCACGCGGACCAAGTCCGAACCGATGCCGCTGCCCGAGAATTTCAACGAACTGGTGCGCAACCTGCCGAAGCCCGTCGCGGCTCCGCGCGACACCGGCAGCCAGGGTCGCGACCCGAACCGCCAGCGTCAGGATGCCCATCGCCAGCGTAGCGGCGGCAAGCCGGGCGGCGACCGTGGTCCGCGCCGCGAAGGTGCGGCTGGTGCGGCAGGCGAGGGTGCCGAAGGCCAGCGCAAGCGCTTCTTCCGCCCGCGCAACAAGAGCGTCGGCGCGCACAAGGGCGCGGTGAAGCGCGTCGGCTGACGCTAAACGCCTTTCTCTCATTCCGTTCGTGCTGAGCTTGTCGAAGTACCGGTCTTTCCTCTAGCATTGCGCTGGAAAAAGAACGGCCTTCGACAGGCTCAGGGCGAACGGGGAAGAGGATGAGCGAATATCGCGCGATAGCGCCCGGAGAAGCCCGTCAGAGCGAGCGCAAGGTCATCCTGGCCTCCTCGCTCGGCACAGTCTTCGAATGGTATGATTTCTATCTGTACGGCCTGCTCGCGACGATCATTTCGGCGCAGTTTTTCTCGGGCGTCAACGAAACCACCGGTTTCATCTTCGCGCTCGCGGCCTTCGCCGCGGGCTTTGCGGTAAGGCCCTTCGGCGCGCTGGTATTCGGGCGCATTGGCGATCTGGTCGGGCGCAAGAATACGTTCCTCGTCACCATGGGCCTGATGGGCGCCTCGACTTTCCTCGTCGGGGTGCTGCCCGGCTATGCTTCGATCGGCGTCGCGGCGCCGATCCTTCTCGTCGTGCTGCGCCTGCTTCAGGGGCTTGCGCTTGGCGGTGAATATGGCGGCGCGGCCACTTATGTTGCCGAACATGCGCCCGAGGGAAAGCGCGGCCTTTTCACCAGCTTCATTCAGACCACCGCAACCCTTGGGCTGTTTGCGGCGCTGCTCGTCGTCATCGCGACGCGCTATCTGGTCGGCGAAGAGGCGTTCGCCAGCTGGGGCTGGCGCGTTCCGTTCCTGATTTCGGTGATCCTGCTCGGCGTTTCCTTGTGGATTCGCCTCCAGCTTGAGGAAAGCCCGGTCTTTCAGAAGATGAAGGACGAGGGCACGACGTCAAAGGCACCGCTGACCGAGGCGTTCGGGCGCTGGGCCAATCTCAAGCTGGTGCTGATCGTGTTGATGGGCGCGGTCGCGGGACAGGCGGTGGTCTGGTACACGGGCCAATTCTATGCGCTCTTCTTTCTTGAAAAGACGCTGAAGGTCGATGGCGCGACCGCCAATATCCTGATCGCCGTCGCGCTGGCGCTCGGCACGCCCTTTTTCATCTTCTTCGGCTGGCTCAGCGACCGGATCGGGCGCAAGCCGATCATCCTTTTGGGCTGCGCGCTCGCGGCGCTGACCTATTTTCCGGCGTTCCACATGCTCACCGCCGCCGCCAACCCGGCGATGGCAAGGGCGCAGGACAGTGCGGCGGTGATCGTCACCGCGAACCCCGGCGCCTGTTCCTTTCAGTTCGACCCCGTCGGCAAGAACAAGTTCGAAGGCAGCGGCTGCGATATCGCCAAGGCCGCGCTGGCCAAGGCGGGCGTCAGTTACACCAATGTCACTCGCGGTACCGTCACCATCCTGCCCGCCGAAGTCCGCATCGGCGAGCGCGTACTCACCGCCCCCGAACCGTGGCGGATCGACGAGAACGAGCGTGCCGGTGCCGCAGAGGCGTTTCGCAAGGAACTGGCGGCCGCGACCGCGGCGGCGGGCTATCCGGCCAAGGCCGATCCGGCCGCGATCAACAAGCCGCTCGTCGTCGCAATCCTCTTCTACCTCGTGCTGCTGGTCACGATGGTCTATGGCCCGATCGCGGCGCTTTTGGTCGAACTTTTTCCCAGTCGCATCCGTTATTCGGCAATGTCGCTGCCCTATCATATCGGAAATGGCTGGTTCGGGGGCTTCCTGCCGACGACGGCGTTCGCAATGGTCGCCGCGACCGGCAATATTTATTACGGCCTTTGGTATCCGGTGGTCGTTGCGGTGATCACACTTGTTGTTGGCGTGCTGTTTTTGCCCGAAACTTTTCGTCGCCGGATCGACGAATAGTTTTTCCGTGCATTGACGGCGCGCGCCCACGCGCTAGGGTCGCGCCGTCCTTGAGGGGGGCGTGATGATCGACGACGATGAATTTGAACCGCAACCGCCCAGACGGTCGATGAGCCGCCGCAAGCGGGTGATGATCCCGCTTGGCCTGATCGTCGCGATCCTCGCCATTTTTCTGCTTCTGCGCACCGCCGATACCGACCGCGACGAGATGATCGCCAAATATGGCGGCCCGAACGCGACCTTCGCCGACGGCCCGGCTGGGCAACGCATCCATTATCGCGATCAGGGCAAACGTGGCGCTCCGGCGATCATTCTGCTTCATGGGTCGAACGCCAGCCTCCACACTTGGGAACCGCTGGTGAAGCGGCTCGGCGGCACCTGGCGCATCGTCACGCTCGACCTGCCGGGGCATGGGCTGACCGGCGGCACGCCCGACAAGGATTATAGCGCTGACGGGATGATCGCCGCGATCGACGTCGTCGCTGCGAAGCTCGGCCTCGACCATTTCGTCCTTGGCGGCAATTCGATGGGCGGCTGGGTCGCGTGGCGTTATGCGCTGGCGGAGCCTGCTCGGGTCGACGCGCTGCTGTTGCTCGACGCCGCCGGCATGCCGCTGCGCAAGGGGGAGAAGCGCCCCGAATCGAACATCGGCTTTCGCGTCCTCGAATATCCGTTCGGCCGCTGGCTCGCGACGCAGATCACCCCGCGCATGCTGGTCGAACAATCGCTGCGCGGATCGGTCGCCAAACAGGCGATCGTCGACGATGCGATGATCGACCGCTATTGGGAATTGCTGCACTTTCCCGGCAATCGCGAGGCGACGGTGCTGCGCGCGCGGATGGACCGCGAACCGGCGATGGCGGACCGTATCGGCGCGATCACGGCGCCGACGCTGATTCTGTTCGGCAAGGAAGACCGGCTGATCAACGCGACGGCGGCGCAGACCTTCCACGACCGTATCGCGGGGTCGGAGGTCGTGCTGTTCGATGGCATCGGGCATCTGCCGATGGAGGAGGCGCCGGACGCGACCGCCAGAGCGATCGCCGATTTCCTTACGCGGCGGCTTGCCGCTCCGCCGCCTGCGGCTGGTCCAGAAACGCGCTGATCCGCAGCGAAATGTCGGCGGCGTGGGTGAAGGGGAAAAGGTGCGATCCCTCCACCACTTCCAGCACGGCGCCGTCGATCAGGTCGGCGATCATCTGACCATGGCTGGCGGGGACGACGCCGTCGTTCCGGCCCATCAGGATCAGCACCGGCATGGTTTTCAGCTGCGGCAGCAAGGCGGCGCTGGTCCACCCGGCCATCGCCATGCTCTGCCAGGCCAAGCCAAGCGCGGTTGCGGTCGGCAGCTTGAGCCCGCTCGCCAGCATATCGGCGTCGAGCAGCGCGGCCCAGCCGATCCCCGGTGCGGACACGGCAGGCGTCGTCGCCATCAGGACCAGTCGGCGGACGCGCTCCGGAAACTGCACCGCGATCTGCTGCGCCAGCGCGCCGCCCCAGCTAAAGCCGGCAAGGTCGATCCGGGCATGGCCCAGCCGGTCGGCGATCTCCATCACCACCGACGCCATGGCGGGCACGGTATAGGGGAGCAATGTGTCGGGCGAGCCGCCGACACCGGGCATGTCGAGCGTCCACACCTCGCGCCCGTCGATCTGTGCGAGCAACGGCGCAGCGGCGGCGATGTCGGCGCCGATGCCGTTGAGGAACAGCAAGGGCACGCCGCCCGCACCCGCACGCCAGCGCGCAACGCGCAGCGTCAGGCCATAGGCATGTTCGGTGCTGAGAGCGGGATTGCCGCCGATCCGTGTCATGCAGCCACCCTTGGCAGGTTTCGGTGACGCGCGAAAGTCCGGCGGAATGACTTGGCGCTATGGGGCGGGTTGCTGGCTGGCCTTGGCTGCGGCCTCCGCCTGCTCATAGCGCAGGCAGTCGAAAATCTTGGCCCCCGCCAGAAAGACCGATCCGGTGCAGGCGGCGAGCAACAGCTTTCCGCCGACGCCGGGATATTGATCGAGATAGGCCATGCCGCGGGCGATTGCGCCAACCCCCAGCGCATAAATGATCAGGCACGCCTCAAAGCGCGTCTTGATGATGAACAGCCGTCCGATTTTCTTCAGCATCACCATCATCCACGCAAGAGCCGTGCCAGTGGCGCAAATCCGCGATTCGGTGCGCCGGGCTTATGGTAAACTGTAAGTTAATCCGACAGGTGAGGGAAGGGGCGCCGCCGACGCTTCAGGTGAGTTCGGAGAGCCCCAGCACGTCCAGCAACACTGCGCGCGCGCGCTTTGCGTCGGTCAGCAGGGCGGTGGAGGCAAGGTCGCCGGGGGCGATGGCTTCGGGCCAATGCTTTGCCACCACGTCGGCGATCCGGTCGAGCTTGGCATCATCCGCCATGAAGCGCGGATCGACCGTGGCGGGGTCGGCGACGACGCGCAGCCGCAGGCAGGCGGGGCCGCCGCCGTTCGCCATCGACTGGCGGACATTGACGGGCAGCAGGCGCCGGATCGGGCCATTGCCGGCGACATGCGCCTCCAGCCATTGCCACACCGACGGCGTCTCTCGCGCCTCACTCGGCAGGACGAGGCCCATGCCGCCGCCATCGGGCAGGCTCACGAGCTGGGCATTGAACACATAGGATTTGATCGCGTCGGGCAGGCTCACCGCGCTTGCAGGCACCTCGACAATCTCGACCGCAGGGAAGGCGGCACGGATCTGCGCATGCGCGTCCTCGCGGTCCTCGAATGCGGTTTCGTGAGTGAACAGAACATGCTCGTTCGCGACGGCGACGACGTCATTGTGGAAGGCGCCGCCCTGAATCGCGGTGTCCGACTGACGGATGAAGAGCGTGCGGGCGGGATCGAGCCGGTGGTGGCGCGCAATCGCTTTCGACGCGTCGAGATGCTGGCGCGCGGGAAAGCGGCCGCCGCCAACGCCATAGACGAAAATCTCGACCCCCGGGCCGTCATGCCCGCTGCACAGCCGCATATGGTTCGCCGCCCCCTCGTCGCCGAAGGGCGCGGGGACGGGGGCGTGGACCGCGAAGGCGGGATCGGCGAAGGCCAGGCGAAGCTGCGCCAGCGTTCCCGGCCATTCGTGGCTGCGATGCGGCATGGTGACGAGATTGGCGACGGTCAGATGGCATTTGCCGTCGGCGCTGTCGGGGGCGGGGGAGACGGTCGCGGCATTGGCCGCCCACATCGAAGACGCCGACCATGCCTGCGCGCGCAAATGCGGCTCGGCGGCGGCGGGCGTCGTGCCCAGCGTTTCAAGCCACCGCGCATCGGGCCGGTCGAGGGGCATGAAAAAGCCTTGGGGGAG
>Ga0307414_10000224_pt1 | contig 37374 bp, 38 predicted proteins | sample DK1Ometagenome_FD_203804 | JGI IMG/M metagenome (GOLD analysis project Ga0307414, IMG submission 203804) | Maize rhizosphere microbial communities from greenhouse at UC Davis, California, United States - DK15-O-3 | ecosystem: Host-associated > Plants > Roots > Rhizosphere > Soil | place: USA... | reverse complement strand
CTTTCTTTCCAAATACTTCCTGGAAACTGAAAATAAGTATAAAAACAAGGGCGATAATATAATATGGGTGTAATAAATTCATTTAAGCAATATGAATATTTTTAAACTGATGAGACGCCACGATCAACCCTGAAAGAATGAGCGGCAAAAAAAGCCTGGTTTCCCAAAAAAGCCCGACTAAAGTAATCATTCCTAAATAAGGGATTGAAAAAAATAGATATTTTTTCAGAATTAATTTTCCGTGATGATCACAAAGCGTGAAAGCAAGCCATAAACCAAGCAACCCGAATAACAATCCTGCCAGGTTAAAAGGGCTTGTAAAATTTTTGATGATATATATGCCTTCAAAAAAAGATGTTTCCTGAGGAATGATCATTTTGAGTCCCAAATAAGGTAGTACAAAAGCCAAAACAAGAAGTGCAATTTCTCTTAAAAACTGAAAATCTTTAGCCTTAATTCTTTTAAAATCTAAAAAAACCGCTGCAAAAAAAGCAATATTGAGACAAGCCGTTTCTCTCACAAAAGTTGAAATAAAAACGGTGATACACAACAAAATAAAATCAAAAGATTTTCTGTAATGAAAATACCTCAAGGTAAAAAAAACGCCCAATAAGTAAAAGAAAATGGCAATACAATCACAATTTGTCGGCACATATTGTACAATCACAATAAAGAAAACAGCCAAAAGATGAAGCAGCCTTTTCAGGTTGTTATTAAAAAAAATTTCAACAGGTTTCAGTTTCAAAATAGTGTTTAAGATAACTGACGAAAGCACAAAAAACAAACTGTTGATAAGGAAAATACTGTGGTAAAATATGGTTCCGTTTTTCAGGATAAATTCTTTTGATGAATGGAAATAATTATTGATCAAAAAATCCAGCGCATTCGCAGTATTTACCATCAAAAAATTAGGAATCACCCGATAAGCATATACCGACGAAAACATAAAATCCGGAGCTTTCTCCATAGTTTTCAGCTTTACATACGACGATTCAAAGCCGTAATAAGACATGAAAAACAGCAGAAATGGTAAAATTACTACAAAAAGAAATCCGTTTAATTTTTCATCAATTATTTTCAAAACACAATTGTTTCCCTTACTTTATTGATAATTTGCTTAACGTAGATAAGAAAAAACAGGGAACGTTTGCAAAAGTAAAAGTTTTTTTCATTTTAAACGGAATATTTTATTGATTTTCAGTTAAAACTTCTCACTCAAATGTTTCAGGCTAATTCTTAAAAATTTAAATTTGCAGACTTGATTTAGACTTTCATGCATCGTTTTTTCATATTTTTATATTATCTGATCTCAAAAAACAGAATTCTTTCAATCGCAATAGCGCTCGGAATTGCTGTTTTGTGTCTTTTCTTTGCATCAAAGATCAATTTTGAAGAAGACATCAATCAAATCATTCCTAAAAACGAAAAGTCTGATCTTACAGCGAAAGTTCTGAAACAACTTAATTTCTCAGATAAGATCATCGTTATCATCGAAAATAAATACGGCGAAGAAAGTTTTCAATTGTCTGAGGCTGCCGATCGTTTTCTTGAAAGCATTAAACCTTTACAAAAACACATCAATTCTGTTCAGGGAAAAGTAAATGACGATGAAATCTCGGAAACCTTTGATTTTGTCAATCAAAACCTTCCTTTATTTTTAGATGAAAACGATTATAAAGAAATTGAAAGGAAACTCAATAAAGACAGCATCGCAAAACAAGTTGAAAGCAATTATGTTTCTTTGGTTTCGCCGACAAGTTTGGTGACAAAAGATTTTATTAAAAAAGATCCGCTCGGAATCACTTTTTTGGGAATCAAAAAGCTTAACGCCTTAAATATCAGTAAAGATTTCAAGCTCGAAGATAATTATATTGTCACCAAAGACGGAAATAATCTTCTTCTTTTCATCGAACCGAAAAACAAAAGCAACGATACCAAAAACAATGAAACTTTTATCAATCGGTTGAACGAAATCAAAGACAATCTCAACAAAGAATTCAAAGGAAAAACTGAATTGAGTTATTTTGGGTCGCCTGTAATTGCGGTTGCCAATGCTCAACAAATCAAAAAAGATATTCAAAATACAGTCATTATTTCGATGACGGTTTTATTAATCTTGCTGATTTATTATTTCAGGAATATTTTTACGCCAATCATCGTTTTTCTTCCGACTGTGTTTTCAGTTTTGCTGGCTTTGCTGGTTTTATATTTTATTAAGGATAAAGTTTCTGCCATTTCGTTGAGTGTCGGAGCGATTCTAATCGGGATTACGATAGATTACGCTTTACATATTCTTACACATTACAAGCACAGCAACAATGTCGAAGAATTGTATAAAGAAATCACAAAACCCATTATTTTAAGCAGCGTAACGACAGCGGTTTCGTTTCTGTGTCTGGTTTTTGTAAGATCTGAAGCGTTGAAAGATTTAGGTCTTTTTGCGTCAATTACCGTTTTATTTGCTTCCGTTTCGGCATTGATTATTATCCCTCAACTTTATCGTCCAAAAGAAAAAACAGAGAAAACAAATACAAATTTCATAGACAAAATAGGTTCTTATCCTTACGAAAAAAACAAACCATTGATTATTATTTGTTCTTTGGTAATTATCGTTTGTTTATTTGGTTTCAGGCAAGTTGGTTTTAATGAAGATATTGGAGATTTAAATTACATTCCGAAAGATTTAAAAATAAGCGAAGCCAAACTTGAAAAGCTTTCAGACATGACTTCAAAATCAATCTACACGATTTCTTACGGAAATTCTGAAGAAGAAGCTTTGACAAAAAATTCTCAACTCAACAGTTTCCTTGAAAAAGAAAAAAAAGAAGGGAAAATATTAAGCTATAATTCATTGGGAAATGTCGTTTTATCCGAAAAAGACCAACAGAAAAAAATCAACGCCTGGAATAATTTCTGGAATGAAAATAAAAAGCAACAAACCATTTCTGAATTAATTAATAACGGAAACAAATTCGGCTTCAATAGTTCCGCTTTTGAACAGTTTAATGAAAATTTAAATAAACGTTATTCTGTTTTAAGCTTAAAAGATTACCAAAAAATACAAGCGCTGCAAATTTCAGAGTTTTTGAGCCAGGAAAATGGTTTTTACACCGTTTCCAATATTGTAAAAGTAGATGAAACAAAAAGAGACACCTTTATTAAAGATGTTGAAACAAAGCAAAATGCTTTAGCAATCGACCGCCAGCAAATGAATGAAAACTTTTTGGGATTACTAAAAAAAGATTTCAATACGTTGATTAATTATTCTCTTCTCGCCATTATTTTGACGATCATTGTTTTCTTCAGAAATTTTGAATTGACGCTTCTCACAATGTTTCCGATTGTTTTAACGGGAGTTGTGACCGCCGGACTTTTATATTTTTTAGGATTGGAACTGAATATTTTCAGCACCGTCGTTTGTACTTTGGTTTTCGGCGTTGGTGATGATTTCAGCATTTTTCTGACAAAAGCGATGCAGAAAGAGCACACGACAGGAAAAAACGAACTTCCAACATACAGGATTTCAATTATTTTGGCAGTTTTCACTACCATTCTTTCGATCGGCTCATTGATTTTTGCCAAACATCCGGCTTTACATTCGCTCGCCTTGGTTGCTTTGATCGGAATGTTTTCCGTCATTATCATTACCTCAACTTTATATCCGTTCTGGTTTAGATTTTTAATTATAAATCGCACAAAAAAAGGTTTGTCTCCGATTACCTTAAGGTTGTTTTTACATTCCGTTTTATCATTTTTATATTATGGTTTGGGCGGATTGTTTTTCTCGATTTTCGGAAGCATTTTCGTGAGAAATTCAAAAGGAACAACTTTGATTTTAATCAAGCTTATTTTAGCTAAATTCTTAACATCCGTATTGTACAGCAACCCGTTTGTAAAGAAAAAAGTAATTGTAAATCTTCGTGAAAATTTCAGTAAACCTGCAATAATTATTGCCAATCACACCTCTTTTCTAGACACTTTGGCGATTGCGATGGCAACTCATAAAATTGTGTATCTGGTGAATGATTGGGTATATGATTCTCTTATTTTCGGGAAAATCGTGAAAGCGCTTGGCTTTTATCCAGTTTCACAAGGCATCGAAAACGGAAAAGAAAAATTAAAGGAAAAGATCGCTCAGGGTTATTCTTTGGTGGTTTTTCCTGAAGCTGAACGATCATACACAAACGATGTGAAACGCTTTCATAAAGGAGCATTTTATCTTGCAGAAGAATTTGGATTAGACATTCTTCCGCTTTATATTCACGGGAATTCTGAAGTTTTGCCTAAAGGAGATTTCGTTATTTACGACGGAAGCATTACGGTAAAAATTGGTGAAAGAATTAGCAAGGATAATTTATCTTTTGGGGAAACATATTCCGAAAGAACAAAAAAAATCAATCAATATTTCAGAGAAGAATTTGCAAAGCTGAGAAACGAAATTGAAGATAAAAATTATTTTAAAAAGAAACTCTTCTTAAGCTTTCTCTACAAAGAAACAGAAGTGGTAAAAGCAGTAAAGCAGGATTTTAAGCAAAACAAATCAATCTATTTTGAACTCAATAAGCACATTCCAAAAGACGCTACTATTTTGCATATTTCCGATGATTTTGGTCAAAAAGATATGTTATTGACGCTTCAACAGGCGGGAAGAAGGATTTTCAGCTTGATCAACAATTCTGAAAGAAGACAAATTGCCGCCAACAATTATATTGTCAAGCAAAGAAAGATCAGTTACATTCAAAATATTTCTGAAATCACAAAGCCGATTGGTGTGCTTTTGGTTACTGATCCTGTTTTTGATATAAAAACTTTTGATTCGCTTCCTGAAAAAATAATTTTCGCAAATGTTCAAAATATTCTGTTTGAAAAAACTGATTATGAAAAAACTTTCGAGTCGGAGTCAATTGAAATATTTGAGCGTAAAAAATAATCTGAAAAGCATATTTTTGTAAATTAAAGAATTGAATGCATAATGCAGAAAAACATACTTATTATATATTATACGCAAACGGGGCAGCTTGAAGACATTGTAAAAAATATCGCCAAACCGTTTGAAGATAAAAAAGAAGAATATAAGGTGACGTATTACAACATCTGCCTCAAAAAGGATTTTCCTTTTCCATGGTCGAGCGATGTCTTTTTCAATACATTTCCTGAATCTTATTTGCAAATCCCAAGCGAGATTCTGCCGCCACCGGAAGATGTGCTTAATAAAAAGTATGACCTTATTCTTTTTGGATATCAGGTTTGGTATCTCACGCCGTCAATTCCTGTTATTTCATTTCTGAAAAGCGGTTTTGCAGAGAACATTTTAAAGAATACGCCGGTTGTTACCATTTCTGCCACCAGAAATATGTGGATGCTTTCTCAGGAAAAGCTGAAAGTATATTTGAAAACCCTTAATGCAAAACTGGTCGGAAATATTGCATTAGTCGATCGGCATGACAATTACACAAGTGTTTTGACGATTCTTCGCTGGATGACCACCGGAAAAAAAGAAAAAACAGGATTATTGCCTGCTGCCGGAGTTTCGGATGAAGAGATTTCCGGGAGTGTGAAATACGGAAAAATAATTGAAAAACATTTTAACAATAATGATCTTGCCAATCTTCAGCCTGAGCTTGTGAAAAACGGCGCTGTAGAAATAAGGCCTTTCTTGGTAAGAGTTGAAAAAGTAGGGAATAAAATTTTCACCGTTTGGTCAAACCTTATTATCAGAAAAAAGGAAAAACGTCCTTTGCTTATAAAATTCTTTAAGGTATATTTGATGGCTGCAATTTGGATTATTTCACCGATTGTTTTAGTATTTCATATATTATTAGCGCCATTTTTATGGTCAAAAAGACAGAAACAGAAAAAATATTTACAAGGAATAAATTTAAAATAGAGATTAGAAGATGAACGAAGTATTTATAACCAAAGCATCAACCTATTTGCCGAATGAGCCAATCTCAAACGATGAAATGGAAAATTATCTGGGCATGGTCAATAACACACCTTCCAAAGCGAGAGCTTTGATTCTAAGAAATAATCAAATCAAAACAAGATATTATGCTTTAGATAAAGAAGGGAAATCTACACATACCAATGCTGAAATCACCGCAAAAGCGATCGAAGGGCTTTTTGATGAAAAATTCACCAAAGACGATATCGAATTGCTGTCTTGCGGAACGACCTCGGCAGACCAAATACAGCCTTCTCATGCATCGATGGTGCACGGCGTGCTGAAAACTGAAAAATCCGTAGAAATCAATACTTCAATGGGACTTTGCAATTCCGGAATGAATGCTTTGAACTATGGTTTTCTTTCGGTAAAAGCCGGAGTGAAAAATAATGCAGTTTGTGCAGGATCTGAAAGATTTTCGGCATGGATGACGGCAGACAAATTTGATCACGAAGCCGAAAACCTGAAACTTTTGGAAGAAAGACCGATTATCGCTTTCAAAAGAGAATTTTTGAGATGGATGCTTTCTGACGGAGCCGGCGCATTTTTGCTTGAAAATAAACCAAGAGAAAATGAAACTTCTTTAAGAATAGAATTTATAGATTTTTATTCTTATGCGCATCAAATCGAGGCTTGCATGTATTCGGGATCTGAAAAACAGGAAGACGGAAGCTTAAAATCTTGGGCGGATTTCCCTTCGGATGAATGGCTGAAACAATCAATTTTTGCTTTAAAACAAGATACAAAACTTTTGGATCAGTATATTTTGGTAAAAGGTGCAGAAAGCTTAAGGTCTTCTTTTGATAAGCACAATCTGGATCCGGATTCCATCGATCATGTTTTGGCGCACATTTCTTCAGGCTATTTTAAAGAAGGATTAAAAGATGAATTTGCCAAAGTAGGTTTGGATTTCCCTTGGGAAAAATGGTTTTACAACCTTTCTGAAGTTGGAAATATCGGCGCCGGCTCTATTTTTATTGCATTGGAACAGCTGATGAATTCCGGAAACCTGAAAAAAGGCGAAAAAATTCTTCTTTGTATTCCTGAAAGCGGCAGATTTGCTTATTCTTGTGCTTTATTAACGGTTGTATAATGAAAGAACTGCTTCCAAATTCTGATAAAAACTTTGTGGAAAATCTTATTCCACAAAAATCACCTTTTGTAATGGTAAGTGAGCTTTCAGAATATTCAGAAAATCATTTGGCTTCAGGTTTTACAATCAAAGAAGATAATATTTTTGTTCATGACGGAATTTTTCAGGCTTCGGGTTTGATCGAGCATCAGGCGCAAAGCGTGGCTTTGCATACCGGCTACAAATATTATCTTTTAGGAAAAGAAGCTCCTACAGGATATATCGGGGCAATCAAATCTTTTGAAGCGGAAACATTACCACAAACCGGCGATCACCTGAAAACAGAAGCAACAATTCTGAACGAAATGATGGGCGTAACTTTAGTGGAAATCATTACAAAGATCAACGGAAATGTAATTGCAAAATCTCAGATGAAAACGGTTGTGAAATAGTTTAATATGAAGCTTAAGGAAGAAAATATCATCAATATACATCATTTTTTACCTCATCGCGAGCCGATGTTGATGGTAGATTATATTCTTGAATTAACACAGGAAAAAGTAGAAACTTCCTTTGAAATAACTTCAGAAAATATTTTTGTACACAATAATGAATTTGTTGAAGCCGGATTGATTGAAAATCTTGCACAAACATGCTCATCAATTCTCGGGCAAAGCTTTTATAAAGGTCCGGATATTGAAACAAAAGTGATTGGTTTTATTACCAATATCAAAAAAATTGAAGTTTTTTCCCTGCCAAAAATAGGTGATAAAATTATTTCTAAAGCTTCCTTAATTTCTCAATACGAAAACATTTGCAACATCTCTTGCGAAAGCTTCAAAAATGATAAATTGCTGATCAAAGCAGAAATCAATCTTTTTATTCAGGAATTGGAATCATAAACAATTATTTTAAAAATACAGAAGCCGGCTTTGAGCTGGCTTTTTTTTGTAAACATAGTATGTAGCTTAAATAATGAAAAACCCTGCATAAATTATTTTACTTCATTTTAATAACTCTTTATTTCGATATATTTGACTAAAATAAAAAGTATGAGCGTAAAAGTAAGATTCTATTCGTATGACATTGAATTTGAATTTGAAAATTCTGTAGAATTCCCTATTGCTCCGGCTATTGGAGATGAGGTCAATCTGATTTCATTTTTTAAATATCAGACTTCTGAAAGATTAGAATACGTCAACAATATGGAAGATCTTTATCTATATGAAAATGCATTGGTTACTGAACGTACATGGTGCAAAGACATTGAAAAGGATGAAGTGTATCTTTTGATACATTTGAAATATAAGAAGAGGAAATAAAAAAGATACGCAGATTAAAAATGTTTTTTAATAGTGATCATAAACAAAGCTGTTCAACAACTGAGCAGCTTTAACAATTATAATTACAGATTAACCTTTAAAATATTGTTTTCCTTTTATTCCTAGTAAAATCATTAATAAACCTAAGATTCCAAAAAAAGCAATTCCAAGATAATTATTTTTTAAATGTGCTTTGTTGTAATCTTTTAATAACAGATAATTTGATTTACTATTTTTTATTTCAACAATACTTATTTTATCAGGATGGAATATGTTTTCTGGAAAAGGAATTTTCTCAGTTTTTGCAATTTTTCTTCTGTATTCTCTATTTTCAATAAAAATCTTAATAGAGTCTCTCGCTTTATTCTCATCCATTAATTCTTGAGAATAAGTTTCTCCTAAAGAAACACTTTGTATTATGAAATTTATTTTAGGGTAATTTTCTAATTTGATTACTAAAACTCTGCTACCTCGACCTCTTTTTTTAACTTTAATATCACTTTTTAGAATTCCATGAATTTCTACAATATTATTTTTATCAGGTAATTCAGAAATAAGGAATCTAAAGGCAATAAACAAAAAGACTAAACTGCAAATAAATGCAACCCAAATTAGCCTTTTGTTTTCCCTGCTTTCTTTTTTATACATTAACAGTTTATGTTGATATTTTTAAATGTAATATTTTTTTACTTTTTTTACAACAAAAAAGTGAAGCATTTCTGCTTCACTTAAAACAATTGATAAATATGAAAATTAGTAACCGAAGATTTCTTCTAAGGTCACTTCTTTAAATTCTCCCATTTTATTGATAGATTCCATATTCAGGTTTTCTTTTTTCCCGATAATGGCGGTATTATATTTCAATGGTTTGATATCCACATTATAGAAACTTGTCAATTGAGGTAAAGTAAGATTCTGAATTTCTGCATAAATATCTTTTCTGATATCATAATCGACGCCCAATTTTTTCAGAGCCAATTGATTATAGAAAATATTTGTTCTGTTGATTCTGTTTGATGCAATTTGCTTCAATGCCGAACCTTTAGAATTTTCAAACTGAGCAGGAATCTGAGGAAAATCTGCCATCAAATCACTCATTGCGTTTACGGCTAAAGGCAACTTATTGGCTTGAGTTCCGATATAGTTGGTCACATAATTCGGATGGTTTTTTTCGTTGGCTGTCGCATAAGAAACATACGCCGAATAAGCTAAAGACTTACTTTCTCTGATCTCCTGGAATACGATTGAAGACAAGCCACGCCCAAAATATTCGTTGAAAACATTTGCTTTACCAAAGTCGTTGATATTTACTTCACTTCCTTTTGCTATTTTTGACATCTCCATTTGTACCATGTCGTAATTGGCAAAATATACGTTTCCTCCTGTTGAAGGTTCAGGATATTCTTTTGCTTTTGCAGGTTGTAATTTTGTGTTGGCAATATAAGGTTTCACTGCTTTTTCGAGGCCTTTCTGATCTTCTCCATAAATGAAAACTTCATACGGATATTGATTCAGCGTCTTGATTTTTGACATTAAATCCGAAACATTAATATTTTGCAAACGTTCTTTAGAAATAATATCTGTCAATCTCGAATCCTTCCCGTATTTGGCATAATTGGAAAGTGCAGCCATAATTCTGTTTTTATCTTTTTTGGAAACTTCTCTGGATTCCAAAATTGTTTTTACGGTTTGGTCATAAATTGCTTTGTCTGCCTTTACATTGGTAAGCCAATGATTTAGAAGCTCAGCACCTTTTTTCATATTGCTTTCCAGCCCGCTTAAAGAAATGATTGTCTGGTCATTTGAAGTCCTGAAATTATTTGAAATACCTAATTTATAGAATTCTTCCTTCAGCTGTTCCGGCGTGTATTTATCAGTTCCCAAATATTGCAAAACGCTTACAGCAAGGCCAAGCTCTTTATCATTATCTGTCCCGAAAGGGAAAATATAATTTACCTGAGCCACTTCGTTATATTTATTTTTTACGAAACTTACTTTTTTATCTTTGATCTGAGAAGTTTCGATAGCCGCTTTATAATCGATAAACTGGGGTTTGACATCTCCGGTTTTTGCAGCTAAAATATCTTTAAGGAAAGGCGACTGTGCATCTCTGTTTAGTTTGATAGGCGTAATTCCCGGGTTTTGTACACGCACCAGCTTATCATTTACTCCTTTTTCTTTGTAAACAACTACATAATTATCTTTGAAAAATTCATTGGCAAATTTTACAACATCTGCTTTTGTGATTTTTTCATATTCATTGATTTCTTCCAGTTCCTGTTCCCAAGTCCTTTCATTAATATAAGCATTGTAAAGAGTTGTAGCCAATCCGTCTGCAGTTTCCCAGTCTTTCATTCGATTCACTTTCTTTTCATTTACAATTGCTTTCAGCATCCAGTCCGGAAATTGTCCTTTTTTTACTAAATCCAACTGATCAAGTAATAATTTTTTAGCCTCATCAAAACTCTGTCCTTCTTTCGGAGTTACCACCAAAGCAAAAGAACCATACATTTTAAACGGCGATCCGTAAGCACCTGCACCTAAAGTTTTTTGTTTTTGATTGATATTAAGATCAATTAAACCTGCATCACCTCTGTTGCTTAAAATTTCGGCAACAACATCTGCGAGCCTTGCTTCCTGAGTTCCGTAAGAATCAGTTCTCCAAGCCATTGTCATTCTTGGCGTTGAAGGGCTTTTTACCGTTCTGGTAACGACGTTAGTCATTGGCTCTTCAGTTACCATTTTTTTCATCGGTAATTCTTTGTATTTGAAAGAACCGAAATATTGATCTACTAATTTTATAGTTTTATCATAATCTAAATCACCAACCAAAACTACCGCCATATTATTAGGCACATAATATGTATCAAAATATTTGTGAATAGCAACCATTGAAGGGCTTTTCAAATGTTCTGAAGTTCCGATCGTTGTTTGTTGTCCGTTTGGATGTTTAGGAAAAAGAGCTTCCATCAAAGCATAATTTACCAGACGGCCGTCATTATCCTGCGCTCTATTGTATTCTTCATATACCGCCTCCAATTCCGTATGGAAAAGACGTAAAACCAATTCTGAAAAACGCTCTTTTTCTATCTTAAGCCATTTTTCAAGCTCATTGGACGGAATATTGTTTTTGTAAACCGTTTCATCAAGCCAAGTGTGTGCGTTGGTTCCTGTTGCACCCAAAGATGAGATTGCTTTATCGTATTCATTAGCAATTGCATATTTTGATGCTTCCTGAGAAACTTCATCAATTTTTTTATACAAAGCCTTTTTCTTTTCAGGATCCTTTTCAGCTTTGTGCTGTTCATAAAGATCAGAAATCTGCTGAAGCAACACCTTTTCTTTTGTCCAGTTCTGAGTTCCCAAATGTGAAGTTCCCTTGAAAACCATATGCTCCAAATAATGAGCTAATCCTGTATTGTCGCTGGGATCATTGTTCGATCCCGTTCTTACAGGAACGTATGTCTGGATTCGCGGAGCATCGTCATTTTTTGCAAGATAGACTTTCAATCCGTTTTTTAATGTATAAACCCTTACTCCCGATTGGTCATTTTTCACCGTTTCATACGTATAGCCTTGTCCATCTGTCGCCGCCTGCGTATCAAACTTCTGAGCCATTGCGCTAATTGTGAAAAAAAGAGAAAGAGAAATAAAAAATTTCTTCATAATGAACTTATTAATTTTATGCTATAAGTAGTTTTCTAAAAGTATTTGTTACAGCTTCTTGCATTTAAATTAAACCGATAAGGAATAAGTTTTGCACAGCTAATAATAATCTTAAATATCAATTATGAAATCAAAAAAGATTTGGGCAAACTTTGCTGTAGAAAATTTAGACCGCACGACTCAGTTTTACACGTCATTAGGTTTGAAACCCAATGGAAAGTCTGGTGATCTGACTAGTTTTTTATTTGGCGAAAATGATTTCGTTATTCATTTTTTCCTGAAAGATATAATAAATGAAAACACAAAAGTTGAGATTTTAAATCGTGAAAATTCAAATGAAATTATGTTTACTTTATCCGCCGAAACAAAAGAAGAAGTTGATCAATGGGCAAAAGCTGTAAAAAATGCTGGCGGAAAACTTAACTCTGATCCTGAAGAATTCGGCGACGGATATTATGGTTTTGTATTTTCCGATCCTGATGGTCATAAATTTAATATTTTTATGATATAATGTTAATCTTTCAAACAATTAACTCAACTTCTTCATTTATTTTCGCTAAAATTATGACGAATCCCTGCATATTTTCATTATCACATGTCCTGCATTTTTACTATTTTAGCCGATTATTAAGACAATAATTAACAGAATTTCTTCGGGTGAAAAAACAAGACATTCCACAGGACGAAAGTAATCTTCAATCAGCAAATATGACCGAAATGTTATACGTAACTGATGAAAATAACAATTACACAACAGCCCAAAGCATCGGTTGGGAAGCAAAAAAAGCTGCCCTTGACGAATCGATGGAGCTGATCAACGAGCGTATCGAAGAAGCAAGACAAAATGTGGCAAACAATTTGGCAAGTCCTATCGTCTATTTTATGGAACTAAATAAAATGGATACGCAGGTTTTAGCAGCTTACGTTAATATGTGGCAATGGACTGTGAAAAGACACGCAAAACCCAAAACTTTCAAAAAACTCAGCGATTCTACCCTCAAAAAATATGCAGATGCATTTGATATTTCGGTAGATGAATTAAAAAATTTCAACGGAAAATAAAATGAAAATCAATTTTGAACACCATCAGACTGCTCATTGCGAAAACGGTGTTGCCTCCAATCTACTTCTCAACAGAGGTCTAAAACTCAGCGAACCGATGATTTTCGGAATTGGCTCGGGATTATTTTTCGTGTATTTACCTTTCTTAAAAGTCAATTTTGCTCCGGGTTTCAGCTATCGTCCGATGCCGGGTGTTATTTTCAGCAAAGCGGCAAAAAGACTAGGAATTAAAATAAAAAGACAAAAATTTTCAAATCCTCAGGAAGCCCAAAAAGCTTTAGAGAAAAATTTAGAACAAAATATACCAACGGGTTTACAGGTTGGCGTTTTCAACCTTACTTATTTTCCTGAAGAATATAAATTTCATTTCAACGCTCACAATCTGGTTGTTTACGGAAAAGAAGACGGAAAATTCCTTATCAGCGATCCTGTAATGGATTTCGCAACAACACTTACCGAGGCTGAATTAGAGAAAGTACGTTATGCAAAAGGTGCGCTTGCTCCAAAAGGTCATATGTATTTCCCGACCCACATTCCTGAGAATGTAAACCTAGAAGAAGCTATCAAAAAAGGAATCAAAGATACCTGCAAAAACATGTTGGCTCCGGTTCCGTTAATCGGTGTAAAAGCAATGCGCTGGGTCGCAAAAAGCATCCCGAAATGGGCCGAGAAAAAAGGAACGAAAGTGACCAATCATTATCTCGGACAACTCATCAGAATGCAGGAAGAAATTGGAACCGGCGGTGGTGGATTCAGGTTTATTTATGGTGCTTTTTTACAGGAAGCGTCGGTGATTCTTAAAAATGATGAACTGAAAGAATTATCTAAAGAAATTACCGCAATCGGTGACCTTTGGAGAGATTTTGCTGTGGATATTGCCCGTGTTTACAAAAACAGAAATTCAAAAAGCGATATTTACAATCAGCTTTCGAAATCAATGTTGCATATTGCTGATTTGGAGGAAGCTTTTTATAAGAAATTGAGAAAAGCGATTTAGTTTGGAAAACATCATCGAAATAAAAAACCTCTACAAGAAATACAAAAATTCGGAAGACTTTTCGGTTAATAATATTTCTTTGAACATCGATAAAAGCGAAATCTACGGAATTCTCGGTCCAAACGGAGCGGGGAAAACCACGCTGATTTCTATGCTTTCCGGTTTGATTAAACCAACATCAGGAAGTTTTACCATCAACGGATTGTCGCCTAAAAAAGACAGTTCAAAAATCAAACAAATCATTGGTGTTGTTCCGCAGGAATATGCGCTCTATCCGACCTTGACCGCAAAAGAAAACCTCTTATTTTTCGGAAGCTTGTATGGTTTAAAACATAAAACCCTTCATAAAGAAATCGATGATGCTTTAGAATTAATGGGTTTAACGAAATTTGCCAATAAAAAAGTCGACCAGTTTTCGGGCGGTATGAAACGTCGTTGCAATCTGATTGCCGGAACGCTTCACAATCCGAAAGTTCTGTTTCTGGACGAGCCGACCGTTGGTGTAGATGTTCAGTCAAAAAAAGCGATTATCGATTATCTTTTGGATTTAAATAAAAAAGGAACGTGCATTATTTATACTTCGCATCACCTTTCGGAAGCGGAGGAATTCTGTACAAAAATTGCCATTATCGATCATGGGAAAATCCACGCGACAGGAACACCGCAAGAATTGGTGGAAAGAGTTGCCAATGCCGAAAACCTTGAGGATGTTTTCATTTCATTAACCGGAAAAGAATTGAGAGATGTTGTATAAATTGTGGAGAAGTTTCATCAAGGAAATTCAGTTGCTGAAGAGAGATTCGGGCGGAATTGTCATTATTTTTTTAATGCCTTTATTGCTGATTATTACAATTACCTTAATTCAGGATTCAACATTCAAAAATCTGGAAGGCTCAAAAATTCCGATTATTTTTATTGACAACGATAAATCTGAAGTTTCCAAAGTCATCAAAAAAGAACTGGAAACCAGCAAAACATTTGAACTCGTCACCGATTACAATGAAAAATCGGCGGAGAAAGCTGTTTTCACAGGAGATTATCAAATGGCAATCGTTATTCCTGAAAACTTAACGAAAGATTTAAATTCAAATATTGATTCTAAAGTTCAGACTGTCGTAAGCTCGTTTGGTTTGGAAACCGATTCGACGGCGACAAAAGCTGTTGCCTCAAAAGCAAAAGACATTCATCTCTATTTTGACCCTGCAACGAACGCGGGTTTCAAAAATTCTGTGATGAATGCCATCAACAAAATGGTTTTCGAAATCGAGAATAAAAAAATCTACAAAGCCTTCCAAGACCAACTCGGAACGACGGAAGACCTTGAAAATAAAAGTTTAATTACCTTCAAAGAAATCACACCGAACAAAGGCAAGGAAGAACTGATGCCGAATTCCGTGCAGCATAACGTTCCAGCTTGGGCGTTGTTTGCGATTTTCTTTATCGTGGTTCCGTTGTCTATTAATTTAGTCAAAGAAAAAAGTCAGGGAACGAGCGTGAGAGTTCGCGTGAGCCCGACGCCGTATTATATTCATATTTTAGGAAAAACATTTACGTATCTCATCATTTGCATCATCCAGTTTTTGCTGATGGTTGCCGTTGGAATTTGGCTTTTCCCGCTGATGGATTTGCCTCAGTTTGATGTTTCCGGAAAAATGTTCCATCTTCTGATTGTCACTCTTTTTGCAGGATTGGCAGCGATTGGATTTGGGGTTTTAATAGGAACGATGTCCAATACTCAGGAACAGTCGGCGCCGTTTGGAGCCACTTCCGTAGTCGTTTTGGCTGCAATTGGCGGAATCTGGGTTCCGGTTTTCCTGATGCCAGAATTTATGCAGAAAATTGCGCAGTTTTCCCCGATGAATTGGGGACTGAATGCATATTACGATATTATTTTAAGAAACAGCGGCATTGGCGAAATTGCCAAAGAATTGATTTTCTTATTTTTATTTTATATTGCGATGGTAATCATCTCTTTAGTTTATGAAAGAAAACAAAATGCAGTCTAAAAATTTAACTTGTACTGAAGAAGTACGCGTCCGATTCAATGAGACAGACCCGCTGGGAATCGTCTGGCACGGTCATTATATCGTTTATTTTGAGGACGGAAGAGAAGCTTTCGGAAGACAGCACGGTTTGACCTACCTCGATATTCAGAAAGCTGGATTTACTACACCAATTGTGAAGAGTATGTGCGAACATTTTCTTCCTTTAAAATATGGCGAAACATTTAATATCGTAACGATTTTCGTAAATTCTGTTTCTGCGAAATTGATTTATAAATACGAGATTTTCAATCAGCAAAATCAATTGGTTTGCAGTGGAGAAACCATTCAGGTTTTTTTGGATTCTGAAAATAATTTATGTCTGTACAATCCCGAGTTTTTTCAAACCTGGAAAGATAAAATGGGATTATAATGAAGGAAATTTACATTACAGATTACAACTGCGTCACACCTTTGGGTTTTGATGTTGAATCAAATTGGAAGTCACTTTTGGAAGGAAAATCTGGTGTGGCTTTACATAAAGTTATCGATAATCACGAAGCTTTTTTTGTTTCTAAAATTGATTCTGAGAAATTGGAAGAAGAATTTAATAAACTCTTCGACTCCCCTCAGAGTGACAATCACAATTTCACAAGACTTGAAAAAATGTTTTTGTTGAGTCTAAAACCTTTGGTGAAGAGACACCAAATTTCAGATGACACCGCTTTTATTCTTTCAACAACAAAAGGAAATATCAGTTTATTAAAAAACCAAAGCACTTTACCAGAAGGCGTTTATCTTTCAAATTTAGCTCAAAAAGTAGCTGATTTTTTTGGATTTAAAACCAAACCGATTGTCGTTTCCAATGCGTGTGTTTCCGGAGTAATGGCTATTTCTGTTACGAAAAATATGATTCAGGCAGGAAAGTACAAAGATGCTTTTGTGGTTGCTGGAGATGAAATTTCTGAGTTTGTGATTTCGGGTTTCAATTCTTTCCAGGCAATCGGAAGCGAACCTTGCAAACCTTACGATAAAAACCGCAACGGAATTAATTTGGGAGAAGCGACTGCGGCAGTTTATATCACTTCAGAATTAAATCCGAACGAAAAATTTAAGTTTAAAGTTTTAGGTGACTCAGCGATTAACGATGCTAATCATATTTCCGGACCATCAAGAACAGGCGATGGATTGTTTGCCAGCGTTCAAAATGCGATGAAAGAGGCGAAAGTTTCAGCGGAACAAATTGATTTTATTTCCGCTCACGGAACAGCAACGCTTTACAACGACGAAATGGAAGCTATCGCCTTCAACCGAATGGATTTGCAAAACGTACCTCTGAACAGTATGAAAGGATATTACGGGCATTGTTTAGGAGCTTCAGGTTTATTGGAAAGTATTATTTCAATGGAATCTTCTTTACATAACACGTTGATTCCATCTAAAAATTTTGAAGAAATGGGAGTCTCTCAAGATTTAAATATTATTAAAGAAAACCAACCTGCAGAAATCAAATATATTTTGAAAACGGCTTCTGGTTTTGGTGGATGCAATGCTGCGATTGTTTTGGAGAAATGTTAAAATGAAAACGATGAAGAAAACCGACATTTGCACCATAGAACACTCAAAGATAACCGTTAACGAACAAATTATTTTTGAAAGCCCAACCGAAAATTTCTCAGATTTCGCGAAAGAAGCGTATAAAAGTTTAGAACTGAATTATCCTAAATTTCATAAAATGGATAATCTCAGCAAACTGGCTTTTCTTGCCTCAGAAATGATCCTGAAAAACGATGATCACAGCAAAACGGCTTTGGTTTTTTCTAACAAATCATCAAGCCTCGACACCGATTTTAAATATCAGGAAAGCATTAATTCTCAAGGTAATTATTTTCCAAGCCCTGCTGTTTTCGTGTACACTTTACCCAACATTTGCGTGGGCGAAATCAGCATTAAATATAAAATGCAGACTGAGAACGCTTTTTTTGTTCTGGATGAATTTGATGAAGAATTTTTAAATTCATATGCGGCACAGATTCTGCAATCAGGGAAAGCTGAAAAAGTCTTGTGTGGCTGGGTCGAACTATATCAGGAAAGTTATAAAGCTTTTGTATATTTGCTAACTACGTAATTTAACAGCATAACAATAACGTTCAACCTCAATTGGTAAACTGGTACAATGACACATTGGTAAATTAAAAAAAAATGGAAGATTTAAAATTAGAATTAAAACACAAAATCATAGAAGTTCTTAATCTTGAGGACGTTGCAGTAGAAGAAATCAAAGACACAGACCCACTTTTCGGAGGAGGTCTTGGATTGGATTCTATCGACGCTCTTGAATTAATCGTACTTTTGGATAAAGACTACGGAATCAAATTATCTGACCCTAAAAAGGGAAAAGAAATCTTCCAGTCTATCGAAGTGATGGCAAAATACATCGAAGAAAACAGAACAAAATAATTCAATCTAACAATGTATTAATCTAGCAATGTGCCAAAATTGTTACACTGTTAAATTAATACATTGGTACTTTATTTAAAAGATGAGTCAAAAAATTGCCATCACTGGAATGGGCATTATTTCCTCCATTGGTAACAATGTCGAGGAAAATTTTATTTCACTGACAACCGGAAAACACGGCATTTCAGACATTCAATTGTTTGAAACACATCACGCCGGAAATATCAAAACAGGCGAAATAAAATTGTCTAATGAAGAATTGGTGCAGAAACTTCAGCTTAATGAAGATAACAACATCACAAGAACCGCTTTATTAGGGATGGTTGCTGCAAAAGAAGCTGTAGAAAGTGCGGGAATTTCAGATATTAATGAATATAAAACCGGACTTATTTCCTCAACAAGCGTTGGCGGAATGGATATCACCGAAAAATATTTCTACACTTATGAAAATTTCCCTGAAAAGCAAAAATACATTGACTCACACGATGCTGGAAATTCATCATTGGCGATTGCCGATTTTTTAGGTCTGAAAGGGATGGTTTCTACGATTAGTACAGCCTGTTCTTCCGCTGCCAATGCGATTATGATGGGTGCAAAGCTTATTAAAAACGGGGTTCTCGATCGTGTAATTGTTGGCGGAACAGATTCGCTTTCGAAATTTACTTTGAATGGATTCAATACATTGATGATTCTTACTGATTCTTACAACACACCTTTCGACAACGACAGAAAAGGATTAAACCTTGGCGAAGCGGCAGCTTTCCTTGTTTTGGAATCTGATGAAGTTGTGGAAAAAGAAAACAAAAAAGTTCTCAGTTATCTTTCGGGTTACGGAAACGCCAACGACGCACATCATCAAACTGCTTCTTCGGAAAACGGACAAGGTGCTTATTTAGCAATGGAAAAAGCCTTGAAAGTTTCAGGTTTAAATAAAAAAAACATCGATTACATCAACGTTCACGGAACGGCAACACCGAATAATGACTTATCGGAAGGTATTGCAATGATTCGGATTTTTGGTGAAAACCAAGTTCCGAAATTCAGTTCAACGAAAGCATTTACCGGTCACACTTTAGCTGCAGCGGCTGGAATTGAAGCGGTTTACTCGATTTTGGCGATGCAGAATAATGTGATTTTTCCAAATTTAAATTTTAAAACAAAAATGGAAGAATTTGATTTGACACCAGTAACTGAACTCAAAGAGAAAAATATCAATCACGTTCTTTCCAATTCGTTTGGATTTGGAGGAAATTGTTCAACCTTAATTTTTTCAAAATCGTGAGCACAGTTTACATCAACAGTGCAGCCTGCATCTCGATTCAGGACACTTTAAATGAAAATTTTTTACAGAATTTAAAAACAGAAAGCTCAGTTCAGATTTTAAAAGCCATTGAGCCGAATTACAAAGAATTCATTCCGCCTGCAGCAAGCAGAAGAATGTCTAAAACAGTAAAAATGAGTTCTGTTGCTTCAAAATACGCATTGAAAGAAGCCGGAATCGAAAAACCCGATGCCATTATTGTTGGAACCGGAATGGGCTGTTCGCAAGATTCTGAAAAATTTCTGAAAAATGTCCTTGAAAATAATGAAGAGTTTCTGACTCCAACCTATTTTATTCAATCGACTCACAATACCGTTGCCGGCCAAATTGCTTTGGGATTGCAATGTCACGGTTACAATTTCACATACGTCAACAGTTCATCTTCACTCGAATTTTCAATGCTGGATGCAAAACTTCAGATTCTGGATGGAGAAGCCGACACTGTTTTGGTAGGTTCTACAGACGAGCAAACCGACAGAACAATGGAATTGTACAAACTAAACAACACTATTAAAAAACAAGAAAATCTTCCTGTTGATTATTTAGATTCAAAAACAGAAGGAGTTAGTTGGGGTGAAGGTTCAAGCTTTTTCGTTTTAGGAAAAGATAAAACGGAAACTTCTTACGCTCAATTGAAAGATATTCAACTAAGCAACAGATTAGATTTCGACGAAACTCAAAAATTTATTGAAGATTTTTTAGCTAAAAATCATTTAAAAACTTCAGATATTGATGCTGTGATTTTAGGTTTCAGCGGAGATGCAAAATCTGATGTTTATTATACAAAAGCAATGGATTTATTTTCAAATTCAGCATTGTTATATTACAAACACTTAAGCGGAGAATATAATACAGCAAGTGGTTTCTCAACGTTTATGGCTTGCCATATTTTGAAAAATCAGGAAATTCCTGAAGTGATGATGATTAATTCTGTGAAAAAAGAAGAAATTAAAAATATTTTACTTTATAATCATTTGAGTGGAAATGATCATAGTTTGGTTTTGCTGGGGAAAGCTTGATTTGTTGAATTCTTTTAACATAAATAATCAGCATCTTGGTCATTCTGGAATCTAAGCAAACTTAAGACACTTTCGAGATTCCTACACAATGACAAACAGATTGTTAATTTTAAAATCTAAAAACAAAGATGAAACACTACCCATTTATTCTATTTTATCTTTTCTGCAACGTATTTATTTATATGTTTCAAGGGAGTTTTTGGGTGTATCTGTTTTTGTTTTTAGTGTTTTCAGCGGTTGTCGTTTGGGGTTCTTTTGATATTGAATTGGGATATTTTGTTAATAGTTTCACTCATAAAAGAACTAAAATCAAAGAAGTTGCATTGACTTTTGATGATGGACCGACAGAATTTACACCTAAATTTTTAGATATTTTAAAAGAAAATAACGTAAAAGCTACTTTTTTCTGCATCGGAAAGCAGATTGAAAAATATCCTGAAACTTTTCAAAGAATTATTGCAGAAGGTCATACGATTGGAAACCACACCTATTCACATTCTAACAATACTGGGTTTTTATCAACTCAAAAAATGATTGAGGAAATCGAAAAATGTGATGATATGATATTGAAAGTCGGAAACATAAAAACCAATTTGTACAGACCGCCTTTTGGAGTTACCAATCCGAATATTGCAAAAGCGATTAAGAAAACTCACAAAAAAAGCATCGGCTGGAATATACGTTCTTTAGATACAATCAAAGAAAATGAAAAGAAAATCTTTAGAAAAGTCACCAAAAACCTAAAAAAAGGCAGCGTTATTCTGCTTCACGATACTTCGGACAAAACGTACAATGTTTTGGTCGATTTATTGCTATTTTTGAAGGATAAAAAGTATTCGACTTTTACAATAGATAAATAAAACGTTGAAGAAAAGTTCCGAAGGGACGATTTAACAAAGGATTGGATGAAATCCAATTTAAATAAAACAAATTCATAAATGTTTAAAAATATAATTCTCGTCGCCTATTTATTAGTTTCAAGCTTCTTTGTTGCTCAAAATACAACAATGAGCGCAAATGAAGCAAAAGCTTTCGTAACTAAAGTTTCTTTGGAAACCAAAGAAATAAAAACTTTACAAGCCGATTTTGTTCAGACCAAAAAGATGGATTTTTTGGACAAAAGCATTATTACTTCTGGTAAAATGTCGTTAAAATCACCAAATACACTGAGCTGGAAATACACAAAACCATATCAATATAGCATTATTTTTAAGGAAAATAAAATTTACATCAACGACCAAGGGAAAAAATCTTCGGTGGATGCAAAGAGCAAAACTTTTGAAAAAATCAATAAATTAATTGTCGGAAGTTCAAACGGAAAAATGTTCAATGACCCGGAATTTGCAGTTACTTACTTTAAAAACGGAACTTCAAATATCGCAAAGTTTACTCCGAAATCTGCTCAATTACTGAAATATATCAAACAAATTGAGCTTCATTTTCCTAAAAACCAAACGACGGTTTCGCAGGTAAATATGACGGAAGCTTCGGGAGATACAACGAATATTGTTTTCAAAAATACAAAAATCAATGCGCCGATTCCTGCTTCAGAGTTTTCTTTATAGCCTGGTTTTTTTGCTGTTTGTTTCGTGTAAAACATATCAACTTACGGATGTAAAACCTGTTTCAAATTCGGACAAAACGGTTGAAAATTTATACTTTTCTTCCAACGAAGATTATGTGTATAAATGTCAAATGGATATTTATAAAAATCACGTCAGCGGAATTTTAATTATCAAAAAAATCAACGCCGAATTTCACAGAGTTGTGCTTACTTCAGATTTTGGAAATAAATTGATTGATTTTGAAGTTTCGGAGAATGATTTTAAACTAAATTATGTTCTTGCCGATTTAGATAAAAAAATTGTCATTAACTTTTTGAAGAGTGATTTTCAGGAACTTTTAAGGCAAAAATATCCGGTGAGTGAAAGTTTTGAAAATGAAAATTCTAAAATTTATCTTTCAAAAATTGAGAAGAAAAACTATTATTTATTTTTCAACAAAGAAAATAACCTACTCAAGCAAATCATTTATACAAAGAACAATAAGGAAAAAATCGATTTTAGTTTTGATGCAAAAAAACATATCTTCGCAGATAGTTTGAGTCTTCAACATAAAGATTTTAAAATCAATATTAAACTATTTCAAATCACTGAAACTGAATAAATAATGCAGACCATTCTTACAGATTTTTACACTTTAGAATCCTCGGAAAAGGCAGAAAACGGAAGTTTTACCGCTCGTATTTCTCTGAATAAAAACCACGCTATTTTCAAAGGACATTTCCCGGGAAATCCTGTAACTCCGGGAGTTTGTATGATGCAGATTGTAAAAGAACTGACTGAAGAATTTACAGGTAAAAAATTGTTTCTAAAATCGGCTTCCAATGTAAAATTTATGGCAATCATCAATCCTTTTGAAACGCCTGATTTAACGTTACAATTGGATATTAACGAAGGAGAAGAGGAAATCAAAGTAAAAAACACCACTTCTTTTGGCGAGACTATTGCATTAAAAATGTCGGTAAACTATAAAAAATAGACATTATGAAATTGCTTTTTTCTTTTTTGACCGCTTTTTTTCTATTCTTTCAATCAGACCTTGATGCGTTGAGAAATAGCTATGAAAAGGCAAATTCTTCAACTGCAAATACGCAAAGTTTCATCAATATCGCTGAAAAACAGACTGGTTCTGACGCAGTAACAAGTGCTTACAAAGCTGCGGCGAAAATTATGGAAGCTAAAATTGTAACCAAAAACAGAAAAGCACTCGTAAAATCTGGTGCAACAAGTCTTGAAAGCATTATTAAAAACAATCCGAATAACGTAGAATTAAGAGTTATACGAATGAGCGTTCAGGAAAATATCCCGAAAATTGTGGGTTATCGCGGAAGCCTGAAAGACGACAAAGCTTTTCTTTTAAATAATTACAGCAAACAAAATTCAGCGCTGAAAACGTATATTAAAAAGTTTGCAGCGCAGTCTAAGACAATGACAGTCGCAGAAAAAGCAATGTTAAAATAAAACAATGACCCTTCCTGAAGTACAAAATGCAATTTCTGAAAAGAAAATCTGCGTTTTAATTCCTACTTACAATAACGAAAAAACTCTGAAAAGAGTGATTGACGGTGTTTTAGATTACACCGAAAATATCATAGTTATCAATGACGGTTCTACCGATTCTACTTTACAGATTTTAGAAAAATATTCGATTACGGTTATTAATTTATCAGAAAACAAAGGAAAAGGAAATGCGCTTAAATTAGGTTTCAGAAAGGCAAAAGATTCAGGTTATGATTACGCCATAACCATCGATTCAGACGGACAACATTATCCTGATGACATTCCGGTTTTTGTTGAAAATCTATTGAATGAAAACGAAGATGTCTTACTGATTGGAAACCGAAATATGTCGCAAGACGGTATCCCAAAAAAAAGCAGTTTTGGAAACCGTTTTTCTAATTTCTGGTTTTGGTTTGAGACCGGAATCAAGCTTGAGGACACACAATCCGGCTATCGTCTTTATCCTTTACATAAAATTCCAAAGAAATATTTTACGCCAAAATTTGAGTTTGAAATCGAGATTATCGTAAGAACAGCCTGGAGACACGTTCCCGTAAAAAATGTTCCTATAAAAGTTCTGTACGACCCCGCAGAAAGGGTTTCACATTTCAGACCATTTAAAGATTTTACGAGAATCAGTATTCTGAATACGATTTTGGTGACGATCACTTTATTTTACATTATTCCGAGAAATTTCGTGAATAATTTCAAAAAAAAAAGCTTTAAAAAATTCATAAAAGAAGACGTTCTTGAAAGTGACGGAACCAATCGTATTAAAGCGTTTTCCATCGCACTTGGTGTTTTCATCGGGCTTTCTCCGTTTTGGGGATTTCAGACGTTGTTGGTGATTTCTCTGTCGGTACTTTTCAAATTGAATAAAGTTTTGGCATTTGTGGCTTCCAATGTGAGTTTACCCCCATTTATTCCGTTTATTATTGCTGCTTCACTCTTTTTAGGATCGCCTTTTATTTCAGGAAATTCTAATGTTTTGGGTCAGGATTTAAATTTTGATTTAGTTAAAAATAATTTGTTGCAATACATTATCGGAAGCTTTATTTTAGCAACTACAATGTCTGCGGTTTCTGGAATTGCGGCATTTCTTTTTTTGAATAAAGTGAATCCCGAAAATAATGAATCTTTAAACCATTAAGATTTATTAAGGAGTTAAGTTGAGTTAAGAAAAATCAGAATATTTTTTTAAGCTAAATGCAACGAAAACTTAATATTCTTAAAAACTTACCAAATCTTAATGGTTCAAAATCATTTCAATTTCCTCAAAGTTTTCTTCAAATATTTTTCAATATTTTCTTTATCAGGAAAAGTTGTAATTTCTTTCGTTAAAGCTTTTTCAAATTCTGTTTTTGCCTTTGAATATTCTTTTTGTTTAAAATAAAATTTCCCCGATTGATAATAAACCAGCCAAAAATCAGGATTTAAAGATTGATAATGCGGAATAAAATCATCCGTAAGAATCATATCATCCGAATCTATTGCATTTTGTATTTCAGAATGGGCAAATTTAAACTCTTCATAATTTTCAAATTCCTGAGAATCCAGAAAAGGATCTTTTGCGATATTTAAATTTGACTTTGCAAATTCACCGCTTTTTAATCTTTTGTCGGAGAAAATTTCGTTTAAATCATAACAGACAAATTCACCCAACTGATAAGGATTTGAAGAAACCCAAACCAGTTTTTTCTGTGGCGAAAAAATAACGGCGTGATGAGCCAAAAGCTGGTTAATCGCCTTTTCATTTCCATAACCTATCTTTTCACCTTTTAATCCGGATTTATCTCTTAAAATGGAAGCCATTTTTTCAGGATTCAGCTTTTTATTTTCCTGCAAAAGTTCTTGAAGTTTTTCGTAGCGGTATTCGGAATGACTTTCGACGATATGCTTTTGATTTTTTTTATCATTTTTATAAGCTTCAGATTGAAAATGATTGGTACAAAATACCCCGCTTGAATTAGCCGCATCATAAACACCGAAATCCTTAGGTGAAACTTCAATAATTACCGCATTTTTATCATTTGCACTTCCGACCAAAATAGATTCAGAAACAAAAACTTTTCGCTTTTTGGCAATCGCAATCGCTTCGTCAATCGTTGTGGCATATTGCAGAATTTCCCTTGTCACAAAAGAAATTGGAGTCTTTGCCGTCAACGGAATTTTTGATTTCCCGGCATTGATTGTCACCGTAATTCCTTCTTTATTCATTCCGGAAACTACACCAATCATTCCTGGCCAACTTACCGACATGTAAGGAATTCCGTTTTCGGGTTCTACAAACTCAACTAATTTATTTTTAGCAAATTTGTCGCCTACATAAAAATCGAAATTTCTTCCAATCAACAAATCACCGTCTTCTGTATTTTCATTCCAAACCGCAAGAGAAGTACAGCCAACAACCATTAAATCCTGCATTGCGTGCCCAATATCGTGTGCCCCGTGCAAATACATTGCTCTTCTGAATTTTGGAGCAATAAAATCATATTTATCTGATGAATATTGAGATAAACCGTATAATTCAGCCTGAAAATCTTCTCTTACATTGAGATATATTTTTCGGTTGTACCATTTCAAAAAACCGCTCAATAATTTTTGTTTGAATTTTGACGGAACAAAACCTTCTACTTTAGAAAAGAAAATTTCTTCCTGTTTCTGCATTAAGTTTTGCGTTAAAGCTCCATTGTTATAGCCCAACTGTAAAGGATTTCCTTTAATATACAATTCCCAAAGCTGTTGTTTATTTTTGGTTAAATAATTTTGATTAAAACTAAAAGTGGAATCGTTAATCGTATTGATTTTCGGAACTTCTAAAGAATATTGGTTTACATCCGGAAGATGTTTGATTGATTTTCTGACACCGCAAGAGCTCAGGTTAAGAATAAGGATAAGGTTGAGAAAAAATAAAATTACGCCCCTGTCATTTCGACGAAAGGAAAAATTTATCTGAAAATTAGATTCTTCGTCACGCTCTGCTTCACTCTGAATGACAAAAGTATATTTAGATTTCATTATTATTTTTAATCATTTGTGTCAAACGTTCATCAATTTTTTCTTTTCCTAAAATCTCTGCGCAGGTATTAAAAGCGCCAATTGTGCAGCCCAAAATTCCATGCATATTTACGGATTGCCCGGTCAGAAATAGATTGTCAATTTTCGTACGTGGAGAAACCATAGTTTTCAGCGGATTTTCTGAACATTTGATGTAACCGTACATATTTCCATTAAAACTTCCGATATAATCGCGGTAAGACAAAGGAGAAGAGGTATAAATATTTTTGATTGAATCTCTTAGATTCGGCATTTTCTTTTCTAAAGCATCAATCATTTTTTCTGCTTTTTCCAGCTTGAATTTTTCATATTGTTTTCCTCTTTCCTGCTCTTCAGCAATTGTATTTACTGTATTTTGCCAAGCTTTGACCTCATCAAAATCCATATAAGAAATGGCGGTTAAGCTTTCTGCAAATTCAGGATGATGTTTTGAAGGCGTGGAAGAAAGCATATAGGTTTCAGGCCACGATTTTTTATCGTAACGATAGGCGTTCCAAACTGATTCTTCGGATGAATAATGGTAAATATTATAATTGAAATTTGTAATTGTCTGAGGTTTTAAAACCAAATAAACGCTGAAACAAGATGGAACAGGCTCCCAACTTAAGACTCTGTTTAAAAAAGATTTTTTCAGCCTCTCTTCACCGATTAATTTAGTTAAAGAACGAATTTCAATATTTGAAATAAACTGTTTTGCGAAAAACTCTTTTCCTGATTTTGTTTTTACAGAACTTAAGACATTGTTTTCATTAAAGATAATTTCAGCCACTTCCGAATGCTTGTGAACATCTGCGCCATATTCTCTTAATTTTCGGATTAAAAGTTTTGAAATCTGGCTTCCGCCTTTCACACATTTGTACGCACTTTGAATGTAAGAATTCACCGTCAAAGCGTGAACATAAAAGGGAATATTTTCAGAATCTCCTGCATATAAAAAATTGGAGCCTAATAAAACAGATTGCAGCTTTTTATTCTGCGTAATCGATTCGATGAATCTTTTGGTATTCAGATGGAGAATTTCTTCACTGTAATTGTCTTTTCCAATCACATTATATCTAGGGAAATGATTACAAATGCGCTGAATTTCTTCACAATAATCTTCTAAATTCTCTCTTTCTTCAGGAAAATATTTGGATAATTGCTCAACAAAATTATCATAACCTTGTGCGTGTGGATATTCAATTTCATCGTCTCCGAAAGTGATTTTATCATAGCCATTTTCATCCATTTTCTGGAGTTCTAAATCCTGCATTATTTCCAGATATGAAAAAAACTGATGTAGGTTTTGGCCTTTTGAAAGTCCACCCAAATAATGAACGCCGGTGTCGAAAATCAATTTGTCTCGGGAAAAGGTCTGTAAGTTTCCGCCATATTGATTATTTTTTTCCAGAACGCAGACTTTCAAGCCTTCTTTTGCCAAAATAAGCGCCGAAACAAGACCTCCTATTCCGCTGCCGATAATCAATATGTCGTATTGTTTTTTCAAGGAAATTAATTAGTTGTAGGTTTTATTTTAACGCAAAGTACGCAAAGATTTTTTTAATTAAATTGAAAATATTTCCGTTCGCAAAGGTGCTTCGCTCAGGAAAGTACACAATATTTTTCAATGTTAAAACACTGATTTAAATTCAACGTTGAATAGCACGCAGCCCGACTTGAGCGGAAATCCTTTTTTTGCTTTGGAGAAAGCTTTGGCAAAAAAGATTGGGAGCGGAAGGCGGAAATAGCTGTCATAAAAAATATTAAACGATTATTCGAGACTGTCCAATAACCTCCTTAAAATTATCGAAAATTAATCAATATCGTCCCAAAAATCGAAATAGTTGAACCATTGAAGCGGATATTTTTGAATCATCGATTCAAGATTTTGAGTGTATGAATTTAAAAGTCCCTGTGCATCACGTTTTTTAACGTTTTCAGCGACTCGTGCAAACAAATGATAATGAAGATTTTTTTCTTTCATCACATAAACATAGACCACCGGAACGCCCAATCTGGAAGCAATAAGAAACGGACCTGCCGGAAATTTAGCACTTTTCTCAAGCAAATCTGCTTCAAGGAATTTTGAACCTTCAAAATAGCGGTCACCCGTAAAACAAATCAATTCATTTTTTGACAAAGCTTCGTTGATGTCGAAAATATGCGACATATCGTCTTTTACGTAAATGAATTTGATATTGCTCTTCTTCACAAAAACACTTTCGAGATATTCTTTAATGACTGTAACTTCCTGATCTGTTGTCACTAAATTAATCTGACAATCGAAGTCAATTTCAGCAAAAAAATGCTCTGCAATTTCAAAATTTCCGATGTGGGCGCTTATCAGAACACCGCCTTTTTTTTCGGCTAAAAGATTTCTGAGATTTTCTATTCCGTCGAATTCATAGGTATATTTATTTCTTAAACCTGCTGAAATAGCAGTCTTATCAATTAAAATCGTTCCGAAAGTAAAATAACTTTTAAACAAGGAGATTTTTGTTTTCCAAAAACCGTAATTGAGTCTTTTCTGAAAATAATATCGATAATATTTGTTGCTGTTTTTTTCGAATAAAAAATAGTAAAAAGCAACAAAATAGAGCACAAAATATGAACTTCGGATCCCGATATTTCTAATGCACCAGACAAAAATTCTGTATCCTAAGATGGTGCCTTTAGATTTGCCTTTCCACTTGTTCATAGTATTAATTTAACAATGTATCAGTTTAACAGTATAACAATATTTAAAACATTGGTAAACTGTTAAATTGTTATATCGTTACATTTTTTTGAGTAAAGTTTTAATCGATAATTATGCGTTTTTTTGAGCGATTTTGTTTTCTATTGCCGAATAGAAATCATTAAAAGTGATGATGTCTTTAAAGTCTGCTTCACCTAATTTTATTCCGAAATTAGACTCAATCACCACGACCAAATCTATATAATCTAAACTGTCTAAGCCCAAAGTTTTCTTGAAGTGGGCATCATTGCTGATCTCGTCACCATCTACCTCAAACTCATTGATTAAAAAATCATTAGCAATGGCAACAATTTTTTCTCTTTCCATGTTTTTATTCAAATTTTTTAACGATTAATGCGGAATTGGTTCCCCCAAATCCGAAAGAATTCGACAAAAATACGTCAATTTTTTGATTTTTAGTTTCGGAGATTAAATTTATCTTTTTTGCGTCTTCGTCAGGATTTTCTAAATTGATATTGGGAGCTACGAAATCGTTCTGCATCATCAAAATTGAGTAAATGACTTCACTTGCACCCGCCATCCAACATTCGTGACCAGTCATTGATTTTGTAGAACTTACCGGGACTTCGCTACCAAAAATCTCATGAATTGCTTTTGCTTCGTTGGCATCACCAATTGGAGTTGAAGTCGCATGAGCATTGATATAATCAATATCTTTTACCTCTAAACCTGATTGTTTTAAAGCCCGATTCATCGCTAAAGCCGGGCCATCAATATTGGGCGTAGAAATATGTCCACCGTTTGAAGAAAAACCGTAACCAACGATTTCTCCTAAAATAGTGGCTCCTCTTTTTTGGGCAGATTCAAGGCTTTCTACAATTAAAGTGGCCGCTCCACCGCTCGGAATAAGGCCGTCTCGTTCAGAGTCAAATGGTCTTGATGCTTTCGTAGGCTCATTTTCACGAACAGAAAATACACCCAAGCCGTCAAAACTTGCCATCGAATATTTGTTGGTTTCCTGCGCACCACCGCAAACAATCATATCCTGAAAACCATTTTTAATCATCATATAAGCCAATCCCAAAGAATGAGAACCGCTTGCACAGGCTGCACTGATGGTAAGATTGATTCCTCTTAATTTAAAAATCGTAGAAAGATTCATCGTCACAGTTGAGTTCATCGATTTAAAAATCGCACCTGAACCCATTAAAGTAGTATCTTTTTTTTCTCTTGCAATGTCAATAGATTCTACAACCGCTTTTGAAACGCTGTCGTTTCCGTATAAAATCCCGACTTCGTTTTGATCTAAAAAATTCTGGTCAATTTTTGCCTGTTTTAGAGCATCCAATGTCGCAATGTAAGCATATTCGCTTTCTTCGCCCATGCTTACGCGTTGACGTCTGCTGAGAAGATTTTTCAAATCAGGTTTTGGAACAACTCCCGTAAGACCCGATCTGAAACCAAATTCTTTTCTCTCATCGACTAAAACAATTCCCGATTTTCCTTGATACAGGGATTCTTTCACTTCTTCCAAAGAAGTTCCGATGCAAGAATAAATTCCCATTCCGGTAATGACTACCCTATTTTCCATGTTAAAAAATGTAACAATTTATCAATTTAACAGTGTAACAATTTTAAATATGTGACAATTAAAAACTCTGTCATTCTGAACGGAGTGAAGAATCTCATTGGTACATTGTTAAATTATTACATTGTTAGATTATTACGAATAAATTCCTCCGTTAATATTAATAATTTCACCCGTGATGTACGAAGATTTTTTTGATGCTAAAAATGCAACCAAATCTGCCACTTCTTCTGCTTCACCAAATCTGTTGGCAGGAATCATTGCTTTCAATTCATCTTCATTAAAATCCTGTGTCATATCTGTTCTAATGAAACCTGGTGCTACTGCGTTCACGGTGATATTCCTTTTGGCAACTTCCTGAGCCAAAGCTTTTGTAACTCCGACTAAAGCTCCCTTTGCCGCAGAATAATTGGTTTGTCCGGCTGTTCCTTTCACTCCGGAAACTGAAACCATATTGATGATTCTTCCGTATTTGTTTCTCAATAATTTCTGAATGAAGAAATTGGTTACATTATAAAAACCGTTTAAACTCGTGTTAATCACAGAATTCCAGTCTTCAATTGGCATCCACATAAATAACCCGTCTTTTGTAATTCCGGCGTTATTGACGATAATTTCAACAACTGCATTTGGATTACTTTCCTGCCATTCAGTTAAAACCTTTACAGTTTCTTCTGTATTTCCAACATCAAATTTTAGAATTTCACCTGTTGCTCCCAATTCTTCAACTTTTGCTAAAGTTTCCTTTGCAGCTGCTTCGTTTGAAGTGTAATTAATTAAAATATGTTCAATTTTTTCTTCCGCCAGTTTTATACATATTGCTCTTCCAATTCCGCGGGAGCCGCCTGTTACAATTGCACATTTCATCTCTAAATGTTTATTTGAATGGTTAACAACTGTAAATAATTACATTGTCTTTAAATATTTTTTCACCTCTTCCAAATATGGATACATCACCATATCGTCTGAAAAAGCTGGTATTATTTTTCTTATTTCGTCGTACAATTCTCTTGTAGAAGTTGATACTTTATCTTTAAAATCAAGATATTCGATCGCCTGAATTATTGTGATCGCTTCAATTGCCATAACTTCAAAAGCATTCTCAATCACTTTTCTGCAAATCACTGCAGAATTGGTTCCCATGCTTACAATATCCTGATTATCATTATTATTAGGAATACTGTGAACATACATCGGGTTTGCAAGCATCTGGCTTTCCGCTGTTGTAGAAGTCGCCGTAAACTGCACACCCTGCATTCCGAAATTGAAACCCAATTTACCCAAATTTACAAAAGGAGGCAAAATTTCGTTGATTTTTGAATTTAAAAGATAATTCAATTGTCTTTCCGCCAGCATTGTGAGTTTTGTAACCACAATTTTCAGCTTATCCATTTCCAAAGAAATATAATCTCCGTGGAAGTTTCCGCCGTGGTAAACGTGCTGATCTTCAACATTGATGATCGGATTATCATTCGCTGAATTGATCTCGTTTTCAAGAACTTTTTCGGTGAACTCCAATGTATCCAAAACAGGTCCCAAAATCTGCGGAACACATCTTAAAGAATAATATTCCTGAACTTTCTCCTTAAATACAATTTCCTGTTCTTCAAAGTGCGTATAAAGATGATCTTCCCTTTTTCTGATTAATTTACTATCAGCTAAATGCGCACGCATTCTTTCTGCAATTTTTTGTTGGCCGTGATGTCTTTTTGTTCCATTTAGAGCTTCAGATAAATGATCGTCATAAGCCTGAACAATCTCATTGATAGCGCAGGATAACTTAATTGATATTTCAGTTAGTTGACTAGCTTTATAAGCATTAACAATACCAATTCCCGACATGACTGAAGTCCCGTTCATCAAACCAAGACCTTCACGAATTTCAACTTTTATAGGTTCTAAACCTTCCGTTTCAAAAACTTCTTTGGTAGATTTCCTTTCGCCTTTATAGAAAACTTCGCCTTCGCCGATTAAAACTAAAGCTAAGTGCGCCAACTGAACCAAATCACCGCTTGCTCCTACACCGCCGTGCTCGAAAATCAACGGCGTAATATCTCTGTTTATCAATTCTTTAAGTAAATTAACAACAGATACATGCACACCGGAATTACCCCTTGATAAAGTATTTAACCTTGCCAGCATACAAGCTTTAACTTCTTGTGGCGGAAGCGGATTTCCGATACCTGAAGAATGGCTTCTTATTAAATTATATTGTAACTGATGCGTATCTTCATCACTGATCTTGAATTGTGCCATTGGCCCAAAACCTGTATTGACACCATAAATCACTTTATTTTTTGAAAATTCTTTCAAAAACTGAAAACTAGCATTCACTCTTTCGAGAAGTACTTCGTCAAGCTCAATTTTTTGATTTTCTATAATGATCTTCTGAAAATCACTCAGTTTTAAAAAGTTATTTATTTTCATCAATTAAAGTAATAATATATAATTTTGTAAAATATAATTAATTGTCACTAATTTAGCAGCAAAGATATAAGTTATTCTTAAAATAAAAAATCAAAGATGAGCAAAGAATTTGTTGACGTTCTTGTAATCGGAGCCGGACCTTCCGGATGCGTATCTTCTTCATTCTTAAAGAAGAACAACGTCAACGTAAAAGTGGTTGAAAAAACATTGTTTCCAAGACTTGTGGTTGGTGAAAGTCTGATACCAAGAGTGATGGATCATTTTGATGAAGCCGGACTTTTTCCTGCTTTGGACAAAATGGGCTTCGAAAAGAAATTGGGAGCCCGTTTCTTGAGAGGTGATGAAGTTTGTCTTTTTGATTTTAGTGACAAGTTTGGGGAAGGTTGGGACTGGACTTGGCAGGTTCCTAGAGCAGACTTTGATGATATTTTGGCTCAGGAAGTTAAGAATAAAGGTATTGACCTTGAGTTTGAAACAGAAGTGATTGATATCAAGTTTATCGGAACAGATTCTGTTACTACTGTAAAAAATAAGAATGGCAAAACCAAGGAAATCCATGCAAAATTCGTGATCGATTCTAGCGGTTACGGAAGAGTTTTGCCAAGACTTTTAGATTTAGAAAAACCTTCAAAACTCTCTCCGCATTCTGCGATTTTTTCTCACGTTGCAGATGTTAACAGAGAAGAAGGAACAGAAGGAACTATGATTTCTTTTGATATTATTGAAACTGAAGTCTGGCTTTGGGTCATTCCTTTTTCTAATGGAAATACGAGTATTGGAATTGTTGGTCCTACTGATTACATCGAAAAATTATCTGAAAACAGAGATTCTACAGAAGCTTTAAAAAAAGCCATTTCTCTTTCTGATTATTATGTAAAACGTTTCGGTGATTTAGAATTTTTATTTGAACCAAGATATTTGAAAGATTATTCTTGCTCGGTAAAAAAATTATATGGTGACGGATTTGCTTTGACAGGAAATGCTTCAGAATTTCTTGACCCTGTTTTCTCATCAGGAATGGCATTTGCAACAGAATCCGGAATGTTGGCCGCAAAATTAGCCTTAAGACAATTAAACGGCGAAACAATCGATTGGCAAAAGGAATACTCAGATTATATTTTATACGGAGTTGATGTTTTCACGACTTATGTAAAAGAATGGTACACCGGAAATCTTCAGGAATTATTTTTCCACAGACCCGAAAATGAAGACGTAAAAAGAAAAATCTGCGCAGTTTTGGCAGGCTATGTTTGGAATAAAGAAAATCCTTTCGTAAAAAAACACGATACGGTTGTTAAAAACCTTGCGAATCTTATTAAAATGGAGAAGCAACAATTATAAAAAAAGCGGTCTGAATGATTCAGACCGCTTTTTCTTTTTTATTTTAAAGCCTTTTTGATCTCTATCCCTAATTTTTTTCCTGTAACTTCATATGCAGCTGCGATTCTTCCGTATTCCCAAGCAAAATCTTTGTTCATCTTTTTTCCTTGAATTTTATCTGCTTGTAATTTCATAATTACATTTGAAGGATTATCCGTTTCTACAAATATAAGAGTCGACGTTAATTTTGCCTCCTGCGAACCAATCATTCCGCCGTACCAACCTGCATAAATCCATTTTGCATCGATGATTAAAGTATATTTTGCTTTTACATCGTTTTTAAAGTTCAGCTTTTTCAATTTACTGTTTATGCCTTTAAAGAAATACGTCAAGTATTCTGAAGTTTTAAAATTTTCCCATTGATAAGTCCAGTTTTGCCAAACTTTCTCGCCTTTTCTATTGGTAATATCTGCTTTTCTACCTTCAAGATATTGCGCTTCGGTCAAGTTTTTTTCCTGATAAACTGCATCATCGAACTTTAATTGAACATTACTTCAGTTTGATCTTTCAGGAAATCAAAATTCCCGGATTCGAAATTAATTTTATCTTTTTGCGCAAAAACTGCCGTGGAAATTGCTAAAAATAGCATTAGAAATAATTTTCTCATAATTTGTTTAAATTTTTATCGCGTAAATATAGTTTTAAAATTATCTCAAATCAATAAATGTAATTGGTTTTCTACTGTTCGGATTATAAACTGTTTTAGACAAAATATCAAAATCTACGATCTCAATTTTTGGGCTAACACGAAGTTTTGCCCTAAAATGATCTCTCACTTCTCCCTCAAAACTTTCATCATCTCTTTCTGTACTGATTTTAATGATAATTTCATCCAAACCAATTTCATCCGACTGAATAACGATTTGATAACATAAAATTCCATCAAAATCATTCAGAATATCATTCATTGCAGGCGGATACAAAGTCGTTCCTTTATATTTGATCATTTGTTGCTTTCTTCCCACAACCGGACCCAATCTCATCGTATTTCTTCCGCATTGACAAGGCTCGTAATGTGCTTTTACAATATCTCCCGTTTTGAATCTCAACAAAGGAATGGCCTCAACGCCCAAAGTTGTAATTGTTAATTCTCCGCTTTCTCCATCTTTTACTGCATTTCCTTCGTCATCAAGAATTTCTGTGATAATTAATTCCGGATGTTGATGACCTCCAATTTGATGTTCACATTCAGTAAATGCAGTGCTCATTTCTGTAGAAGCATACGTTGAAAATAATTGAATATTCCACTTTTCCTTAATTTTTTGTGAAAGAATATTATCTGTAAAGTCTTGATTTTTGATGCTTTCACCAATACAAACAGCGCCGTAAACGCTCGAATTTTTATAATCAATCCCATGTTTTTCGGCGTAATCAATCATTTTTAAAAGAAAAGAAGGAACAGTAATCAAATATTTCGGTTGATATCTAAAAATAGAATCCCATTGAAGTTCGGGAATTCCAGGTCCCATTCTTACAACACTTGCGCCCATTTTTCTTAAACCTAAAAAATAAGCAAGCCCAGCCATAAATCTTTTATCAATCGTTGTAATCATCTGTACAACATTGCCTTTCTGAATTCCTGCACAAGCGAAAGAAATCGCTTCATTGTAAGCCAATCTTTCAAGATCATTATCAGACAATCCAAAAGTTACAGGATCACCTAAAGTTCCGGAAGTCGTACTGTAATCAACGATTTGATTTTGTGGGATACAGAAAAAATCATCATTGTTTTGTTGAATATCATTTTTCGAGGTTGTCGGAATTTTCTTCAGATCTTCCAAAGTCCGGATGTCAGCAATATTGATATTATTCTCTTTAAATAATGTCTTATAAAAAGGCGAATTGTTTTGTAGATACGCCAAAAGTTCCTGAAGTTTTTGCTCCTGAAGCTTTTTTATTTCCTGAATACTTGATCTTTCGATGGTTGGGAAGAATTCCAATGATTATAAATTTAGAAGACAAATTTATTTAAATTAAAATTAAAAGATTAAAGCATTTAATAATTAAAAAGATCTGAAGATCTGATTTAATTGTAACATATTTTACATTTTCCATTAATTGCACAGCTTGCTTGAAGTTGTTTTACTGAAACTCAATGCTTAATGCATAAAATAATATGCTTAACACATAATCTAATATCCATAAAGCGTCAATTAATATGCTTTAGGCGTCATTTAATATGCTATAAGTTTCAATTAATATCCCTAAAGCAAAAAGAAGTATCCAATAACTATATAATTATATTCGTTGAACATAAAAAAGCAGGTATAAATAAATAGATTTCCATTTTTTAATTTAGCGATAGCGCTTATTATATTGGTTTCAAGTTTTGGTTTTT
>Ga0307414_10000223_pt1 | contig 37440 bp, 38 predicted proteins | sample DK1Ometagenome_FD_203804 | JGI IMG/M metagenome (GOLD analysis project Ga0307414, IMG submission 203804) | Maize rhizosphere microbial communities from greenhouse at UC Davis, California, United States - DK15-O-3 | ecosystem: Host-associated > Plants > Roots > Rhizosphere > Soil | place: USA... | reverse complement strand
GTTGTCGTCGGCGCTGGCCCGTATCGCAGCGAACAGCAGCGACGCATCGGCGCTCCGCGACGCGGGGCGTGCGTCGATCGAGCTGGAGGATTATCGCGCCGCGCTGGGCTTTCTGGTCCGTGCCGAACAAGCCGCGCCGCGCGACGGGACGGTCAAGGCCGCGCTGGGCTCGGCGATGGTCCATATGGAAAACCCGACCCGCGCGCTCGATTATTTCGGCGAAGCACAGCTGCTTGGCGCGCCCGAGCGGACATTCCTGTCCGATCGCGGGCTGGCGCGCGACCTGCTCGGCCAGCAGGATGCGGCACAGCGCGATTATCAACTCGCGCTGTCCGTGGGGCCTAATGAGGAAATCACACGCCGCTATGCCTTGTCGCTGGGTATCAGCGGCGATGCCGATCGTGCGGTGCAAATGCTGACCCCGCAATTGCGCGCGCAGGATCGCGGCGCATGGCGGTTGCGCGCGATGATATTGGCGATGAACGGCCGCGACAAAGAGGCGACCGAGATCGTCAATGCGACGATGCCGGCGGCGCTCGCACAGAATATCCTGCCCTATCTGACGCAGCTCGACCGGCTGAACCCCGCGCAGCAGGCCGCTGCGGCTCATTTCGGGCGGTTCCCCGAGGGCAATCTCGGTCCGAAGCGCAAGCCGGTGCAGGTCGCGGCGGCGACCCCGGCACCGACACCCGCACCCGCTGCATCCGACCGGAGTCGCGGAAACAGGGATCGAGCCCGTTCGGGCGGGGTCGTGCTGCCGGCGCCGGTCGCACGAAAAGGAGCCAGCGTGACCCCGGCGCAGCCTGCTCCGGGGTGGGCGGCGGAAACGAAGCCGCAGCCGATCCCCGCGCGTGCGGCGCCGCCAGCCGCTGTCACGCCGGCTCCGTCGCAGCCCGCACCCGGGTGGGCGGTCGAGGCAAAGCCGCAGCCGCAGCCGCAGCCGCAGCCGGTTCCCGCTCCCGCTCCGGGATGGGCGGCCGAGGCGAAACCCCCGACGGCCACGCCGGGACCGGCATCCACCGGCAGCCAACTGGCCGCCGCGCCGTCCCAGTCATCCGTCCCGCCTGCGAATCGCCCGGCGCTGGAAGCGACGACACTGGCTCAGACGCCTGCTGCCGTAACGGCGCTGCCGCCTGCCGCTGCGTCGCCGGGGACGATCGGCGTCGCTATGAACCCGAATGCGGGGCCGGTCGGGCCGGGCTATTCTATCGCGGACATGGCGACTCCGCCTGCAGCGGCATCGATTCCGACCGCTGCACCGGCACCTGCGCCCGTGCCTGCACCCGCACCCGCCGCCGCGGCACCGCTCGCGTCCTTGGCCGACATTGTCGGTTCGATCGAAATTCCGCCTGAGGAACTGAACGGCCCCGACAATGCGATTGGCGCCGCAACGCTCGCCAAATTGCTGGATGACAAGCGCCGGGCCGAAGCCGCCGAAGCGGTAAAGCGCGAGAAAGATGCGCTTGCGGCCAAAGCGAAGGCCGAAGCCGACGCCAAGGCGAAAGCCGAAGCTGCCGAGAAAAAGGCCAGCCCCGCGCGTATCTGGGTACAGATCGCGGCGGGCGCCAATGCGCGCGCGCTCGCCACCGACTATGGCAAGTTCGCCCGGAAGAGCCCTGATTTGTTCAAGGGCAAGTCGGGCGGGATTGTCGAATGGGGCAGGATCAACCGTTTGCTCGTCGGTCCGTTCAAGGATCGCAAGGCAGCGCAGGATTGGCTCGCGAACTATAAGAAGGCAGGGGGCGATGGCCTCCCGTTCAACAGCGAGGCGGGCCAGTCCGTCGATCCCGTCAAGTGAGCGTCGCGAAGTGCGCCAGCGACCCCGCGCACAGCCGCGGGCGTCGTTATGCCGAACCCGGCCGCGTCGTGCGCGGGCCGCGCGATGATTTTCAGCGCGACCGCGACCGGATCATCCATTCGATCGCGTTTCGCCGCCTGCGTCACAAGACGCAGGTGTTCGTCGCGCCCGACGGCGATCATTATCGCGTCCGCCTGACCCATAGTATCGAGGTCGCCCAAATCGGCCGCGGGATTGCGCGCGCGCTGGGGCTGAACGAGGATCTGACCGAGGCGCTGTGCCTCGCGCACGACATCGGCCATCCCCCCTTTGGTCATGCCGGCGAGGATGCGCTGAAGGCTGCCATGGCGGCGCACGGCGGCTTCGACCATAATGGTCATACGCTGCGCACATTGGCCTTGCTCGAATGCCCCTATCCACGCTTCGACGGGCTCAATCTAACGTGGGAAACGCTCGAAGGGCTCGCCAAGCATAATGGTCCGGTGACGAACCCCGGCTGGGCGCTCACTGCGATCGACGCCGATTTTCCGCTCGATCTTGCGAGCCACGCGAGCCTCGAGGCGCAAATCGCGGCGGTCGCCGACGATATCGCCTATGACAATCACGACATCGACGATGGCTTGCGCGCCGGGTTGCTCTGCATCGACCAGTTGATGGAGCAGCCGTTCGTCGCCGACAATTTCCGGGCAGTCGAAGGCCGGTTTCCCGGCGCTCCGCGCGAGCGCCTGCTTCTCGAGCTGGTTCGCGACCAGATCGGCGTGATGGTCAACGACGTGATCGCCGCGACACAGGCGAATGTCGCTGCGGCTGGTGTGCAAAGCGTCGAGGAGGTTCGCGCTGCGGGGCGGGCCCTCGGCGGCTTTTCGCTCGAACTCGCCGAACGCGAACGCGATCTCAAACGCTTCATGTACGCGAACCTCTATCACCATCCCGAACAGATCGCCGCTGCCGAAGCCGCGAACGAGATCGTCGGGCGGCTGTTCGCCGCCTATGCCGATGATCCGCGTCTGATGGGCGCCGACTGGGCGGGCCGTGTGCCCGAAGAAACGGGCGCGACAATACGCCATATCGGTGACTATATTGCCGGCATGACCGACCGCTTCGCCATCGACCGCTATGCCGACATCTTCGGCCGCGATGCCGTCCCCGCGGCGCTGGCGCATGTCTGACGCGCTCATCGTCGGCGCGACCGGGCTGGTCGGGCGGGCGGTGGTGGCGAATGTCGGCGCGTCCGGGCTGACGATCCTCGCGCGGCGTGAAGTTGCGGGACATTCGGCGCTGGTTGCGCCGCCCGAGCGCTGGGGCGATATGATCGCCGCCGAGCGCCCTGCGGTCCTCATTTCCTGCCTCGGCACGACGATCCGGCAGGCCGGGTCGCAAGCCGCCTTTCGCGCCGTCGACCACGACCTGATCATGGCGGTGGCGCGGGGCGCGCGGGCTGGGGGCGCGTCGCGCATGATCGTCGTCAGTTCGGTTGGTGCCTCGGCGAAGAGCAGCAATTTCTACCTTCGCACCAAGGGCGAGACGGAGGAGGGGCTGCGCGCGCTCGGCTTCGAGCGGCTCGATATCTTGCGTCCCGGTCTGCTCACCGGCGACCGCGAAGGCCCGGCGCGGCTGGGGAGGGGATTGCAATGGTCGCGGCGCCGCTCGCCGACCTTTTGATGCGCGGATCGCTCCGCCGCTATCGCTCGATTTCAGCGCAAACCGTTGCAAAGGCCATCGTCGCCCTTTCGGCTGAGCGCGGCGCGGGCACCTATGTGCACGAAAATGACGCGATGCGGCGGCTCGCCGATTGACTCTGCAAAAGCGCGGCGCCAAGGCTCGGGCGTCCGTCGGGGACCCGCAAGGGGATTCGACCGATTGCGCGGGAGAGCGTGGATGGCGGGCAACCGCCGATCCGCCACCGAAGGAGCAACCGCCCCGGAAACTCTCAGGTCAGCAGGACCGCGCGATTGGACTGGACACTCTGGAAAGCGTTCCGGCCGCCTGAATAGGGCTTTGGCTGAAACCACCGAAGGGGTAACTCCATGATTTCATGGAGGAAAACTCTCAGGTTCCCGTGACAGAGGGGGCATGGCGACAGGGCGGCATCTTGCCGCGTCTTGCCGTGCCAGTAACGGGAGTGCGATATGCGCGAAGATGAAGAAGTTGCGACCGAAATAGCGCCAGAAACCGCGACCCTGCCGCTCGACGCCTGGCACCGTGCCAAAGGCGCGCGGATGGTCGAATTCGCCGGCTACTGGATGCCGATCCAGTATGAAGGCATCATGACCGAACATCTGTGGGTCCGCGAACATGCGGGCCTGTTCGACGTCAGCCATATGGGCCAGATCAGCATTTCGGGCGACGGTGCGGCCGAAGCCCTCGAAACGCTCGTCCCCGGCGACATTTCGGCGCTCAAGCCCGGCCGCATGCGCTATTCGCTGCTGCTCGCCGAGGATGGCGGCATCCTCGACGATCTGATGGTCACCAACGAGGGCGACCAGATCGGCATCGTCGTCAATGGCGCGGTGAAGTGGGAAGATATCGGCTATCTGCGCGAAAACCTTCCCGACGACATCACGCTCAACCATAATGAGGATTATGGCCTGCTCGCGCTGCAGGGGCCGAAGGCTGTTGCCGCGCTGACGCGGCTGGTTCCGGAAGCTGCGGGCCTTGTGTTCATGCAGGCCGCGACGGCGACGTGGAACGGCCACGCAATCGCGCTCAGCCGCTCGGGCTATACCGGCGAGGATGGCTTTGAAATCTCGCTCCCGAACGAAGCGCTTGCCGATTTCGCCGATGCGCTCTGCGCGATGGAAGAGGTGAAGCCGATCGGCCTCGGCGCACGCGATTCGCTGCGTCTCGAAGCCGGGCTGCCGCTTTACGGCCATGACCTCCACGAAGGCATCGACCCGATCGAAGGCGATCTGGCTTTCGCTATCTCGAAGCGCCGCCGCGAAGAGGGCGGCTTTCCGGGTGCCGCGCGCATCCTTGGCCATCTCGCCGACGGAAGCCCGCGCAAGCGCGTCGGCCTGTTGATCGACGGAAAAATGCCTGTTCGCGAAGGCGCCAAGCTATTCGACGGCAATACCGAAATCGGCGTCGTGACCTCGGGCGGCTTTGCCCCCAGCGTCGGCGCGCCGATCGCCATGGGTTATGTTCCGCGCGACCACGCCGCGCCGGGCACCGCGATCGCTGCTGAAGTGCGCGGCAAGCGGGTGCCTGTGACGGTCGCCGCGACGCCCTTCGTTCCGCATAATTATGTCCGCAAACAGGGAGGTTGACTGATGCCGCGTTATTATACCGAAGAGCATGAATGGCTTGATGTTGATGGGGACATCGCGACGGTCGGGATTACCGACTTTGCGCAAGGTCAGCTCGGCGACATCGTGTTTGTCGAAGTTCCCGACACCGGCGCCGAACTCAGCCAGGGCGGCGATGCCGCGGTTGTCGAATCGGTGAAGGCGGCAAGCGATGTCTATGCTCCCGTCGATGGCACCGTGACCGAAGGAAACAGCCAGCTCGAGGAAGACCCCGCGCTCGTCAACTCGGATCCCGAAGGCGAAGGCTGGTTCTTCCGCATGACGCTGAGCGACAAGAGCCAGCTCGACGCGCTGATGAACGCCGCGGCTTATAAGGCCTTCTGCGACGATCTTTGACAGAATCCGTTCGTGTTGAGCGACGTCGAGAGGGCGTGCGCTTCCGATGGGCATCTCGACTGCGCTCGATGCGAACGGTTTCATATTCCTCCCGGAGTTTGAATAGCCATGCGTTACCTTCCGCTCACTCCCGATGATCGTACCGCGATGCTCGCCACGATCGGGGCTGCGTCGATCGACGATCTGTTCGTCGATGTTCCCGCCGAGGCGCAGCTCGACGGCCCGATCGCGGGCCTGCCGATGCACGCCAGCGAGTTGGCGGTCGAGCGCCACATGGGCGCGCTCGCGCGCCGCAATCGGGCGGCGGGTGACGGTCCTTTCTTCCTCGGGGCGGGCGCCTATCGCCATCATGTTCCGGCGAGCGTCGATCATCTGATCCAGCGCGGCGAGTTTCTGACCGCCTACACGCCCTATCAGCCCGAAATCGCGCAGGGCACGCTTCAGATGCTGTTCGAATTCCAGTCGCAGGTTGCGCGGCTGCTCGGGACCGATGTCGCCAACGCGTCGATGTACGATGGTTCGACTGCCTGCTGGGAAGCGATCGTCATGGCGCGGCGCATCACCAAGCGGGACAAGGCGCTGCTGTCGACCGGACTCCATCCGCATTACCGCAGCGTTGCACGGACGATGGCGAAATATACAGGCGACGTTCTGGTCGATGGCGACCCCACCCTCGAAGCCGGAACCGATTGGGCAGCGCTCGCCGCAGCGGTTGGCAAGGACACGAGCTGCGTCGTCGTTCAATATCCCGACATTCTCGGCCGCATCGACGACATGACCGCGCTTGCCGCCGCCTGTCAGGCCGCCGGTGCGCTGCTGATCGCCGTCGTCACCGAACCCGTTGCGTTGGGCCTGATCAAGGCGCCCGGCGAAATGGGCGCCGACATTGTGGTCGGCGAAGGGCAGTCGCTTGGCGTCGGGCTCCAGTTCGGCGGGCCCTATGTCGGCCTGTTCGCGTGCAAGACCAAATATGTCCGCCAGATGCCGGGCCGCCTGTGCGGCGAGACGGTCGATGCAAACGGAAAGCGCGGTTTCGTGCTGACGCTTTCGACCCGTGAACAGCATATCCGCCGCGAAAAGGCGACGAGCAATATTTGCACCAATTCCGGGCTTTGCGCGCTGGCATTCAGCATCCACATGACCTTGCTCGGCGAAGCCGGGCTGCGTCAGCTTGCCGCGATCAACCATGGCCGCGCCAAGACCGCGGCGACGGAACTGGCGAAGGTTCCGGGCGTCTCGGTCCTCAACACCAGCTTCTTTAACGAGTTCACGCTGCTGCTGCCCACCGAGGCGCGCCCGGTGATCCACAAGCTCGCGACACGCGATATTTTAGGCGGCGTGTCGCTCGGCCGCCTCTATCCCGACAATCATGATCTGGCGAACGGCCTCGTCGTCGCGGTGACCGAGACGGTCACGGATGCGGATATCACCGCCTTCGCCGCTGCCCTGAAGGAGGTGTTGGCATGACCGCGCTCAATCCCGCCGGCTGGCGCCCCGAAATGACCGTCGCTGGCGGCGCCGACGACAATGTCACCTTCACCGGCAATCGCGCGCTGATGCTCGAAGAGGCTTTGATCTTTGAAATCGGTTCGACGGAGACGACCGGCGTCGATTTCGACGAAGCGGCCCCCGCCGTCGATATGGGCCCTCTCGCGCGCACCGCGCCGATCGGCCTGCCAGGCCTCGCCGAATCCGAAACGGTGCGCCATTACACGCGCCTGTCGCGGCAGAATTATGCGATCGACCTCGGCCTCTTCCCGCTCGGCAGCTGCACGATGAAGCACAACCCGCGCCTGAACGAAAAGGTCGCGCGTATGCCCGGCTTTGCCGACGCGCATCCGTTGCAGCCGCAGGAAACGGTGCAGGGTGCCTATGCCGTGATTCACGAGCTGGCCGAGTGGTTGATCACGCTGACCGGAATGCACAGCGTCGCCATGTCGCCCAAGGCTGGCGCGCATGGCGAACTGTGCGGCATCCTCTGCATCAAGGCGGCCTTAGAAGCGCGCGGCGAAGACCGCCGCGTCATTCTGGTTCCCGAAAGCGCGCACGGCACCAACCCCGCGACCGCGGCCTTTGCGGGCTTCACGGTCGAGGATATTCCCGCGACCGCCGAAGGCCGCGTCGATCTGGCGGCGCTGAAGGCGCGGCTCGGCCCCGACGTTGCGGGTGTGATGGTCACCAATCCCAACACCTGCGGCCTGTTCGAACGCGATATGAAGGCGATTTCGGACGCGGTTCATGCGGTGGGCGGCTATGTCTATTGTGACGGCGCCAATTTCAACGCGATTGTCGGCCGGGTGCGCCCCGGCGACCTTGGCGTCGACGCGATGCACATCAACCTCCACAAGACCTTCTCGACCCCGCATGGCGGTGGTGGTCCCGGTTCGGGGCCGGTCGTGCTGTCGGCTGCGCTTGCGCCCTTCGCGCCCTTGCCTTTTGTCACGAAGCAGGCCGACGGCGGTTTCCGCCTGATCGAGGAAGAAAATGCGGGTGAGGATCATCCGCAGACCTTCGGGCGTATGACCGCTTTCCACGGCCAGATGGGGATGTTCACCCGCGCACTGACCTATATCCTTAGTCATGGCGCCGACGGCCTCAAGCAGGTCGCCGAGGACGCGGTTCTCAACGCGAATTATATGCTGCGCAGCCTCGAAGATGTGCTCGACGCGCCTTTCGCTGCGTCGGGGCCGTGCATGCATGAGGCGCTGTTCAGCGACAAGGGGCTCGCCGAGGGTTTCTCGACGCTCGACGTCGCCAAGGGACTGATCGACGAGGGTTATCACCCGATGACGGTCTATTTCCCCCTTGTCGTCCATGGCGCGATGCTCGTCGAGCCGACCGAGACCGAGAGCAAGGCCGCGCTCGATCAGTTCATCGGCGCGTTGCGCAGCATCGCGCTGCGTGCGAAAAACGGCGATCCGATGCTCAAATCGGCGCCGCATTTCGCGCCGCGCGCGCGTCTTGATGAGACGCTGGCCGCTCGCAAGCCAGTGCTGGCCTGGGAAGGCTGATGCCCGACGCCCCGCCGCCCGGTCCGGACGAGAAGCCCCGGACCGGGCGCGGCTGGGGATGCGTCGGGGTTGGCGCGCTGTTCGCCTTTACGGCAATCATCGGCTGGCTGCTCGCGATCCTTGCCTATGGGCTGGTGGTCGAGCAGTGGGCTATGGTTCGTGTCCGGCGCGAGTTCAGCTATGACTGGGTCTTTCTTTATGCGCCGCTGTTCGCCATGGGCTGCGGAGCTGTGGTCGCCCTTTGGGTATCGCGGCGCGCGTCGGCGGCGCGGCTGACATTGTTGATCCCGCTCGCGGGCACTGCGGCGCTGGTCGGCGGGGTTGCGCTGTTCGGGCTGGGCGGATTGATCTGAAAGGGGCGGGGTATGAGCTGGGAAACATTATTTTCGCTGACCAATGGCTGGGCGCTGATCAGCTGGCTCGCGCTGGCGGCTGCGCCGCGCAATCCCAAGATCCTCGCGCTGATCCTGTACCTTGGCGTCATGCTGCTCTGCCTTGGCTATGCAATTATATTCGGCGGCTTGATGTTCGGCGGCTGGGACGCCGGCGGGCCGCGGGGTAGCACCGACTTCACCACGCTGGCGGGCGTGATGGCGCTGTTCGACAGCAAGGGCGGCGCGGTCCTTGGCTGGACCCATTATCTGGCCTTCGACCTGTTTGTCGGCATGTGGATCGCGCGCGACGCCGATCAAAAGGGCTTCAGCCGCATCGTTCAGCTTCCCTTCCTGTTTCTGACCCTGATGGTTGGTCCCGTCGGTCTGCTGACGTGGCTGATCGTTCGTGACCGGCGTTCGCGCGCGCAGACCAAAGCCGCGGCGAAAGCATGACCCCGCAGCCCTGGACGCCCGGCGACGGCGAACGCGCTGAAAAGCGCCACGCCCCCGCAACGGTGCGCAACCGCGATGCGATCGCGGCGGTGCTTGCCGACTGGTTGCCTGACACTGGAACGGTTCTGGAGGTCGCGAGCGGGTCCGGCGAACACATCGTCTATTTCGCGAGCATCTTTCGGCATCTCGACTGGCAGCCGAGCGATCCCGACCCCGCCGGACTGGCTTCAATCGCCGCATGGCGCGCCGAGGCGGGGCTGGCAAACATCGCACCGCCGCTCGCGCTCGATGCAGCTGTTGATCCCTGGCCCGTCGGGCAAGCCGATGCGATCCTGTGTATCAACATGATCCATATCAGCCCGTGGTCGGCGACATTGGGCCTGTTCGCGGGCGCGTCGCGGTCGCTCGCGTCCGGTGCGCCGCTGATCCTCTATGGTCCCTATCTCGAAACCGGCGTGGTTACGGCCGAGAGCAATCTGGCGTTCGACGCCAGCTTGCGCAGTCGCGATCCGGCGTGGGGGCTGCGCGATACCAGCGACGTCAAGGCCATTGCAGCCGATGCCGGTTTCGTCTTTGTCGAGCGCCACGCTATGCCTGCGAACAATCTGATGCTGATCTTCCGCCGCACCTGACATCACTGACAGGATCGTCGATCACCGCTTTACCTCGCGTGTTCAGCCGCTAGCGTCCTTCTCAACGCATGAAAAATGCGATTCGAGGAGAGAGTGTGCCATGTCCCGCGACGTTTCGGAGTTTTTCACCTTTGACGAGTTTCTAACTCACTGGGCGCGCGAGCGGCCGGAGCGCCTCGCGATGCGTGAGGAGGATCGCGTCTTTACCTATGGGGAACTCGACGACCGGACCGCGAAGGTGGCGACGGCGTTGCTCGCGGCGGGGTTGAAGAAGGGGGACCGGGTCGCTTGGATCGGGAAGAACAGCGACCTCTATTTCACCCTGTTCTTTGGCGCGGCGCGTGCGGGGATCGTGATGGCGCCGATCGGCTGGCGCCTGTCGCCCACCGAATGGGCCTATATCGCCAATGATACGCAGGCGAAGATGATCTTCACCGGCCCGGGTTTCGACGCGGTGGCCGAGCAACTCGCAGGAAAGCTGGAAGGCCAGCCCGAAATCGTCGGCGCCGACGAAGCGCGTGCGATGATCGATCGAACCGTCCGCGCGCCGTTCGATCCGTCGGGAACCGACGAAGCGGTGCTGCAGCTTTACACATCGGGCACCACGGGCAATCCCAAGGGCGCGGTGCTATCGAACCGCAATCTGTTCGCGTTGCGCAAACATTCGAACGAGCTTGATCTGCCCTATACCAAATGGGAGGATGACGAGGCGGTACTGGTTGCCATGCCCTGCGCGCATATCGGCGGCACCGGGCTTGGCATCATGGCGCTTGGCGCAGGCCTTCCGGGGATCATACTGGCTGAATTCAATCCCGACGGTGTGTTCGACGCGGTTGAGCATCATGGTGTGACGCGTTTCTTCATCGTGCCTGCGGCGCTGCATATGCTGCTTCTCCATCCGCGCTGCGCCAATGTCGATTTCAGCAGGCTCAAATATATCCTCTATGGCGCCGCGCCGATCCCGCTCGAATTGCTGCGCCAGTGCATCAAGATGTTCGGTGCGCAGTTCATTCAGGCTTACGGGATGACCGAAACGACGGGCACGATCTGCATGCTGCCGCCCGAGGATCATGATCCCGACGGAAATGCGCGGATGCGATCGGCCGGAAAACCGCTTCCCGGCGTCGAGATCCACATTCTCGGCCCCGATGGCGAACAGGTCGCGACGGGCGAGGTAGGGGAAATCGTCACGCGATCGTCGAACAATATGATCGGTTACTGGAACCTGCCCGACGCGACGGCGAAGACGATGACCGCCGACGGCTGGATCCACACCGGCGACGCGGGCTATCTCGACGCCGACGGCTATTTGTTCATCCACGACCGGATGAAGGACATGATCATCTCGGGCGGCGAAAATATCTATCCGGCCGAGGTCGAAAGCGCGATCTTCGGTCACCCGGCGGTGCAGGAGGTCGCGGTCATCGGCATTCCCGACGAGAAATGGGGCGAGACAGTGAAGGCGGTCTGCGTGCCGAAGCCTGGCATGAGCGTCGACGAGGCCGACATCATCGCGTGGGCGCGCGAACGCATCGCGCCGTTCAAATGCCCGCGCAGCATCGATGTCATCGAAGCACTGCCGCGCAACGCGAGCGGCAAGATTTTGCGCAAGGATCTGCGCGCGCCCTATTGGGCGGGCTATGAGCGGATGGTGAACTGAGGGGGGAATGCGGCGCCGATTTATCTGCTAGGAAGGAGCGCTGCGAAGTTCCGATGAACCACGCTTGCGCGTGCGCGGTTCTCGGTCCGGCTCCCGGCCTTGACAGTGGTCGAGGCCAGCGCCCATGGCGGCGGCCGCGCTGCGGTGGATATGCCTGTTTCGCGAGATGAAGGGCTGGATGATTTGATACCGCGCACGTTACTAGGCACCGCGCAGGTGCCCCAGGGAAGCGAACTCCGGCTGTTCAGCCGCGGCGATGACTTCATCATCGCGCTCGATCGCAACGAGTTGATGAGCAGCCGGATGAGCGGGTCGGAAGAGGCGCTGGCGGTGATGAGCTGCGAGCGACTGCCGCGCGGCGATGCCCCCCATCTGCTCATCGGCGGATATGGCATGGGGTTTACGCTGCGCGCGGCGCTGGCCGAGCTGGGGCCGAAGGCGCGGATCAGCGTCGCCGAACTCGTGCCCGAAATCATCGACTGGGCGCGCGGACCGATGGCAGCAATGACGGCGGGTTGCCTCGACGATCCCCGCGTCGAACTGGTGATGGATGATGTCGCGCGCGTGATCGGGTCGGCGACCGGCCGCTATGACGCGATCCTCCTCGATGTCGACAATGGCCCCGACGGGCTGACCCGGGACGCCAACAACCGTATCTATTCGATGGCGGGCCTTGCGACGGCAAAAAGGGCGCTGAGGCCCGGGGGCATATTGGCGATTTGGTCGGCTGCGGCCGATCCGCAATTTACGCGCCGGCTGGAAAGTGCGGGCTTTGCGGTCGATCCGGTCGCCGTTCGGGCGCGCAGTAACGGAAAGGGCGCGAAGCACATGATCTGGTTTGCGAGGTCGCGATAGCGGGCTGCGTCCTCATCTGCCGCTCCCAGCGGCGCGGACAATAAGTTGACCGATATTCGCCCGCCTGCTTCATTGAGAGGGTCGGAGCAGAAGGGATCAAGATATTGGGCGCACTGACGTTTTTGGCGATCATCATCCTGTTTGTCTTGCTGATGGACATGCGGGGCCGTTTGAAACGCGCCGAAGCGACGTTGGACGAAGCCGCGAAGCGCATCGGTGCGTTACAGCGTCAGGCAGGCCTGTTGCCTGCAAAGGCTGGTGAGAGCGCAGCGCATGCGCCGGGAAGCGCGTCTGTCGACGCCATTTTGGGCGAACCCGCCGAGGTCGCTAAAAAGCCCTCCGTCGCGGCGGCCCGCGCGCCACTGCCCACGGTGATGCAGGACGTTCCCCAAGTCGAACCTGCCGAGGTAGCGGAGCCCGTAATGCCCGCAGCCAAACCCGAACCCGCTAAGGCGAAGCTGCAGAGTGAAACCCCCAAAGCTCCCCGCAACCTTTCGCTCCAGTTCGAAAATCTGTTCGGCAAAACGCTGCCGATCTGGGCTGGCGGAATTACGCTCGCCGTCGCGGGCGTGCTGATCGTTCGCTATGCGATCGACGCCGGTTTCTTCGCGCGTATCTTCACCCCCGGGGTACAGATCGTTGCCGGACTGTTGTTCGGGCTGGGGCTGATCGGCGGCGCCGAATATGCCTGGCGAAACGAAGAGAAGTTGCGCGACGTGCGCGTGCCGCAAGCTCTGGCGGGCGCCGGTATCGCGACGCTTTATGCCGCGATCATGGTCGCGGTGAATATTTATCAGCTGATCGGACCCTTGCTGGCCTTTGCCTCGCTCGCGCTCGTTACCGCATCGGCGCTGGGACTGTCGCTTCGCTTCGGTAGCCCCAGTGCGCTGCTCGGTCTGGCGGGAGGACTCGCCGCGCCGGCGCTGGTGGGCGCGGTCGCGCCCGATGTGCCGCTGCTCGCGGTTTATCTCGCGCTGACGATTGCCGGTCTCGCCGGGGTTGCGCGGATGCGGCGTTGGCCGTGGCTGGCACTGGCGGCGCTGATCGGTGGGGCGGGCTGGGGGATCTGGATGATCTTCGCGAACAGTGCGCTCGACGTGCTGGGTTCGCTTTCGATCGGCGGGTTCGTCCTGCTGCTGGCCATTGCGATACCGATGATGACGTTCGACGGACCGCGTGCGGTTTTGTTCCGGACCGCATCGGCGATCGTCGGCGCGCTGCAACTGGCGCTGCTCGTTGGCTATGGCGGCTTTGCGCCGCTGCATTGGGGGTTGTTCGCGTTGCTTACCGCGGCGGCGCAGTGGCTTGCCTGGCGTGAGCGGAATTTTGCGATCGTGCCGACGATCAGCGCGGCGCTGTCTATCCTGCTCCTCGCCACATGGCCCGATCCGACGCCTTTCTGGTTGGGCCTGATCGGGCTGTCGCTGTTGGCGATCCATGCTTTTCCGCTTCTGGCGCGGCTATGGGATGGTCCCCAGGCACTGCGGCGCACCCTCGAGCTATGCGTGATCGCGCTCGCGCTGCCACCACTGGCAAAATGGCATATGTGGAACATGAGCGACGCGAGCCTTGCGCTGGTCGCGCTTGGCGGCGCCTTGCTGGTCGGCGCGGGCATCGCGCGCGGGTGGAAGGTCGACGGCCGGGCGGCCGACAGCCGCCTCGCATGGCTGACCGCGACCGGTGGCGCCTTGCTGGCGCTCGCGATCGTTTTGACCCTGCCGCACTGGCTGGCACCGATCGGTATCGGGATTGTCGCGGCCGGGTTGCTCTTCTTCGGCAAGGCCGCGCGGGATCGGCGTATCGAGCGGGTTGCCGCAGCTTTTGTCGGCGCGGCGATCCTCGCGCTTGCTGCGATCCCGTCGGTATCGGACGAGTTGGTGCGGCTCTTCGACGGGGCGGACGGTGATGGGGGGCGTGCATTCCTGCGCTGGGCAGCGCTTGCCCTGATCGCCGCGACTTTCGCGGTTCGGGCAGATGGCGCGATCGTTCGGCGCCTGGGTCAGGTCGCTTCGGCGTTGCTGGCCTATGGCGCCTTTGCGCAGATCATCCCCGGCTCCCTGCTCATGCTGGTTCCGGCGCTCGGCGGCGCGGCGGCTCTTCTTGGCGCGCGCAGAATTGCTTTCGCGCGCCTCGATGGCGCCGCTGCGAGCTTTGCGGTCCTGTGCCTCGGCTGGGCGGCGCTGCCACTTGCTGTCTGGTCGAGCAACGCACTTCTCTCGCTTTCCGGCGTGCCGATGCCGGTCGATGCTGCCGGATTGCCAGCGGATCAACTGCTGCTGCGATTGCTCGTTCCTGCCGTGCTGTTTGGCTCAGCTCTATGGTGGATTCGTGATCGGCTGCCGCGCTGGCTGTTGCTGGCGGGTCTCGGCGCGATCGGCCTTGTCGGGGGTGTTGCGGTGCATTGCTTCTACCGCTTCGGCTTTGCCGCTGCCGCGGGTCAGGATTTTGTCGCGACCGGTATTGCGCAGCGTCTTGTCTGGGAGGCGCTGCTGATCGGCGGCGGCTGGCTCGCAATGAGGCGCGGGGCCATGATGCTCGCGCGGCCGCTCATCCTCGCCGGGGCGGCGCATATCCTGTGCTATGGCCTGCTTCTCCACAACCCGCTGTGGGCCACGCAAGCCGTTGGCGCCTGGCCGCTCGTCAACCTGTTGGCACCGCTGTTCTTGCTGGCTTGGTTCAGCCTGAATCAAATCGAGCGGCTGTTCCCGGCGGCGCCTGCTTTAGTCGGCCGTGGCGTCCAGATCCTGACCATGCTGCTGGCCGCGGGCTTCGCCTGGGCCGTGCTGCGCCAGCTGTTTCATGGCATTTTGCTCGATGAAGCAGGGGTTACGCCGACCGAGAATATCCTGCGCTCGATCCTGATTCTTGCGCTCGCGATCGGTTTCCTTCTGTGGGGCATCCGTACCGGGCGTCATGACTGGCGCATCGCCTCGCTTGTGCTGATGCTCGGCGCGGTCGGAAAAGTGTTTCTGTTCGACGCGTCGGGTCTGGAGGGGCTGCTCAGGATCGCATCGTTCGTCGCGCTTGGCTTCAGCCTGATCGGGATCGGTTGGCTCTATAGCCGCCAGCTCGCACCGGCGTCTCCCCCGCCGCCATCCGGAACGTGACTGCGATTACAGCGAGTCGATCTGCTGCCGTTCGCGGGCGCGGATGAAAGCATCGCGCGCCATGCAGCGGGCCAGCCACGTCTGCGTCGCTTCGCCCAGCACATCGCGCGCACCGAGCGTCGTCGCAAGGAACGCTGCGTAACCGATCACGATGTCGGCGATGGTGAAGCGCCCCGCGACGAGCCATTCGCGGCCGTCGGAGAGTGCCGTCTCGATGCTCTTCGCGCGGCCACCGAAGAAAGCCTTATAATCCTCGACCGCCTGCGTCAGGCGGCGCTCGGGCACTTCGACGCGGGTGTAGCGAATCATGATCGCGAGCGGAAACGTCAGAGTCGCATCGCTGCGGTGCAGCCAGTTGCGCGCATCCCAATAATCACTCTCATCGCGGCGCACCTCCAGCGGGGTGCCTTCGGCGATGCGTTCGCAGATCGCCGCCGATTCGGTCATCAACCGTCCGTCCTCAACCCAGCCCGGAACGGTCATCAACGGGTTCACCGCACGATATTCGGGGGCGAAGGCGCGGGGCGGGAAGGGCAGGGTCTTCAAATCGACCTCGATTCCCGCTTCCTCGACCGCCCACAGGCAGCGCAGCGAACGGGCATCAGGGCAATGATAGAGGATGGGGAGCGTCATGCGGTGATGTCCTTTGTCCGTTCGATATGCAGACGATGTTCGCGCCATGCGATGAACAGCCCGCTCGCGATGATCAGCGGGGCGCCGATCCATGTCGTCTCGGCGGGGAAGGTGCCGAAGAAGAACCAGCCGCAGGCGATCGACCAGAGCAAAGCCGAATAATCCATTGGAATGACCACCGCGACGGGGGCAAGGCGGAGTGCGCCGGTGAGCGACATTTGCACCACCGCACCCGACACACCGAGCCCGAGCAGAAGCAGCCACTCATAACCGTTGTGCGCGGTGACGACGAAGGGCAGCGCAATCCCCAGCGGAACCATCGAGAGCAGGCTGAACCAGAAAACGATCGTCGTTGCATTTTCGGTGCGGCCAAGGTCGCGCACGGCAATGGTGATCAGCGCGGTCATGACTGCGCCTGACAATGCGATCAGCGTCCCGACGCCATGCTCGCCGCTGAATCCACCCGCGAAAATCGTGCTGGGATCGAGGACGACGAGGACGCCGATAAAGCCGATGATCACCGCGCTCCACCGCTGAATCCCCGTGCGTTCGCCGAGCAGCAGTGCTGCAAAAATGACGGCGAAGATCGGCACCGACAGGTTGATTGTCGTTGCCTCGGCCATCGGCAGAAAGATCATGCCGCCGAAATTGCACGCCATGCCGATCAACCCCATCGTTGCGCGGCGGGCATGGGCGCCGATTCGCTGCGTCCTCAGCGATGCGATGCCGCCGTGCGAAACCGCCCAGGCGAAAACGATGGGAATCACTACCGCCTGCCGCCAGAACAGGCTTTCGAGGATATGGATGCCCGCTTCGTCGATCAGTTTGACCAGAACGAACATCAGCGAAAGGCTGACCATCGCCAGCAATCGCAGGGCGATTCCGCCCAGATAATTTTGCGGAGCCGCAGCGGAAGGGGCGGAAGAAGGGGCAGCGGTCATGTCACAAAGCGCATATCAGGCCGGTTGCTGCTTGCAACCTGTGATCCCTCTTGCCCCGCCCGGCCAATCGGGCTAGTGGCGCATCCGGCCTAGGGGTATAGCTCAGTTGGTAGAGCATCGGTCTCCAAAACCGAGGGTCGTAGGTTCGAGTCCTACTGCCCCTGCCAGGCCACATGAACAGAGGCCACGTCCTCGCCCGCGCATGTCGCGGGATACAGGTCCGGGACGGCCCGGCAGCCCGATGCAAAGGAGGCTGTTATGGCTTGGATTTATCTCACAATCGCTGGTGTGCTCGAAATCGTCTGGGCCTTTTCGATGAAACAATCGGAAGGCTTTACGAAACTCGTGCCGTCGCTCGTCACTTTGGTGACGATGGTCGCGAGTTTCGCGCTGTTGTCGCTGTCGATGAAGTCGCTGCCGCTGGGTACCGCCTATACGATCTGGACCGGAATCGGGGCGGTTGGCGCATTTGTCGTTGGTATCGTTGTGCTGGGTGAGCAGGCGAATGCCATGCGGATCGGCGCCGCGGTGCTGATTGTCAGCGGACTTGTGTTGATGAAGGTCTCATCGCCGGCCTGATCTGCCGCAATACCCAGCGAGGCCACGTCCTCCCCTGCGTCATCGGCGCAGGCTCAAGCCCGGGACGGCCCGGCTCCTTGAAATTGGGGAGCCGTCATGCCGACGCCATCCGTTTCCGCCGCCGCTCATGCTGCCGTCGAACCCGCGTCCTTCGCATTGCTCGACTATCTGCCGATTCTTATTTTCCTGGGGGTCGCGCTGATCCTGTCGGCGCTGTTCGTCTTCCTGCCGATGGCGGTGTCGCGGTTCACGGGTACCCACGCGCCTGATGCCGAAAAAACGTCCGAATATGAATGCGGCTTTCCGGCCTTCGAAGCGCCGCGTGCGCAGTTCGACGTGCGATTCTATCTCGTCGCCATCCTGTTCATCATCTTTGACCTCGAGGCCGCCTTTCTGTTCCCGTGGGCGGTGACGGTGACCGACCTCGGCTGGGAAGCGTGGGGCGCGATGATGGTGTTTCTGGGCATATTGACCGTCGGCTTCATATACGAATGGAAAAAGGGCGCGCTCGACTGGGAATAGATGTGGCCTCGTCATTGACACGTCTGTCAATAACTGAAAACTTGGCGGCTCCTGTGGGAGCTTCGCGTTTTGGTCAACACTGTCCCGCCATCGGCCCGAACTCCGGCCGAGGATCACGCTTTGCAGCCGCGCACCGTCGCGGCCTATGCTGCCACTGCGGGGCCGACGGTGATCCTCGGTCTGCCGTTTAGCGTCTATCTGCCTCCCTATATTGCCGAGGGCGGAGTGATCGCGGTCGCGCTGGTCGGGCTGCTCTTCTCCTTCACCACCATCTGGGACGGCATTGTCGATCCTTTGATCGGAACGATGATAGATCGGGTGGGGACAGGAATTGGCGCGCATCGACGCTGGATGCTGCGCGCACTTTTGCCGCTGTTGCTGCTTCTCCTCGTCATCGTGACGCTTGGCGACCGGCTGCCCTTTGCGGCGCTGTTCGTTGTGATGATCTTCTTCTATTCAAGCTTCAGCCTGTATGACGTTGCCCAACTGTCGTGGGGTTCGGCGCTGGTGCGGACCCCGGCGGAAAGCGCCTTGCTCTATGGCGCGCGAGACTGGTTTTCGAAGATCGCGTTGATCGTCGCCTTCGCCGCGCCTGCGGCGGCGCAGTTCCTGATGCCCGATATCAGCCTGCAGGGACGGATCATGGCCTATGCCAGTATTTTTCTGGTCATGGCACCGGTTGCGCTGTTCGCGATCCGCCGGGTGCCGCCGCGTCCCATCGCCGCCGCTCCGGGGGTCGGATGGCGGAGGGAGATTCGCGCGTCACTGTCCTTTCCGCCGCTGATGCTGTTGCTGGGGGTGCAATTTCTGAACAGCTTCGCCTTCGGGGCGCTGACCTCGCTCTTCATTTTTTTCGCCGCGGCGGTGCTGGGTCTCGATACGCAAAGTGCGCTGCTGCTATTCGCGAGCTTCATCGGCGGTGCGATCGCCTCGCCGATATGGACATGGCTGGCGCGCCGCTATGGCAAGCCGTCGATGATGATCGCGATGGGGCTGTTGATTTCGGTGCTGCTGGTTGTGACGCTGGGGCAGGAGCCTCGCGGCTTCGGTCAGGCGGCGGCCTTTTCTTTGATGCTGGGGACGGGGTTCGTCGGACTGCTCTTCACCTATTCGATGCTTGCCGACCTGATTCCGCGCGACGCCGAACGATGCGGGCGCAACCGATCGGCCTTTCTCTTTGCGCTTTTGAACCTGATGCAGAAGTTCGGTGTCGCTGCCGCGATCGCGGTCAGCTATGCGCTGCTCGACCTCATCGGTTTCGATCCGCTTAACGGAGCGGCCGCAGCGCGCGGGCTGCACATGCTGTTCGCGCTGCTGCCGACCGCGGCGTGGGTGATCATGATCGGCCTGCTAATCGCTATGCGCGGGCACATGCCGACCGCCGCGCCCCTCCTTTGACTTGCAATCGCCGCGCCGCCCAAGTAAAGGCCGCCCATTCGGACAGATGCGCCGTTTTCCTTCCGCCTTTCGCCGACCTGGTCGGGGAGGGTGGGCGGACTATTGCCTGAAGCGTGCTTGACGTGCAGGCGGCGGCGACCCATCTGACCGATTATTGAACGCTTACGAGGACAGGACGAACGACATGGCCAGGACCAGCATCGGCGAATTCGTCAACCAGGTGAAGACCGAAGCCGGCAAGATCGTATGGCCCACGGGCCGCGAGACGATGCAGACGACGATCCTAGTACTGATCATGACCACGATTCTCTCGCTCTTCTTCCTCGGCGTCGACACGGTTTTCAACGCGATCGTCAGCTGGCTGACGTCGCTCGCGCGCTGATCAGCGCGATTTCAGGGACAGGACAGGCATAGCTATGGCGCGCTGGTACATCATTCACGCCTATTCGGGTTTCGAGAACAAGGTTCGCGATTCGGTGCTCGCAGAGGCCGAACGCATGGGGCTGACCCAACTCGTCGAAGCGGTCGAAGTGCCGGTCGAGACGGTGACGGAGGTCAAGCGCGGCAAAAAGGTTCAGGCCGAACGCAAATTCTTCCCCGGCTATGTGCTCGCGAAGCTGACGATGACCGACGATGTTTATCACCTTGTGAAGAACACGCCGAAGGTGACCGGCTTCCTGGGTTCCATGGGCAAGCCGCAGGCGATCAGCGAAGCCGAAGCCGCGCGCATCCTGAACAGCAAGGAAGAGGCCGCGGCCCGTCCGAAGCAGGAAATCCGCGTCGATTACGAAATCGGCGATCAGGTCAAGGTGCTCGACGGTCCCTTCGCCAGCTTCAACGGGCTGGTCGAGGAGCTCGATTTCGAAAAGGCCCGCGTCAAGGTCAGCGTCTCGATCTTTGGTCGTGCCACCCCGGTCGAGCTCGACTTCGAACAGGTCGAACGGATGAAGTAACAAGCGTTGCCCCGGCGAAAGCCGGGGCCGCAGGCGGGCGGTATGTCCGCTAGCGATCCCGGCCTTCGCCGCGATAACGAAGAGGGGGCAAGCCGACATCGTGACCCAGCTCACTCCCGAAGAAATTCAGGCGCGCATCGAGCGCGCCCGCACGATTAACGAAGGCATTTCGGCCGAAAAGGTGGTCGGCGCAGTGTCGCGGCTGTTCGACCTCGAGTCCGCGGGTGAGCCCGACGAATTTCATTTCCCCGCGCTGGCCACGACCGCGCGCGACCGCATCTTCGGTGGGCAGGTGATTGCACAGGCGATGGTCGCGGCGGCGCGCACCGTCGATTCCGACAAACAGGTCCATTCGCTCCACGCCTATTTCCTGCGCGGTGGCGACGAAACGAAGCCGCTGCATTTTCGCGTCCACCGCGATTTCGACGGGCGCAGCTTTTCCAATCGTCGCGTTGTCGTGCGTCAGGACGGCAAGGTGATCTTCAACCTCACCGCTTCGTTCCAGCTTCCGGCAAAGGGCTTGTCGCATCAGGTGCCGATGCCCGACCTGCTGCCTCCGGAAGAATGCTGGGACTTCACCGATTTCATCGCTGCGGCTCCCGGTGTGTCGGATCGGCAATTCGCGCATATGGCGCGCCGCCGGCCGTTCGAGATGCGCAGCTATCGTCCTCCGGCGTCGGCCGGGGCGACGCAGCATTATCAATGGTTTCGCGCGGCCGCGCCGATCGGCGACGATCCGCTGATTCACCGGGCCTTCCTGGCCTTTGCCTCCGACATGGGGCTGCTTTCGTCGGCCATGTTGCCCCATGGCGTCAATTTCTGGACCCCGGGACTTTTCTCGACCAGCCTTGATCACGCAATGTGGTTTCACGCCGATGTGCGTGTCGATGACTGGTTCGTCTTTGTGATGGACAGCGACTGGACCGGGGGCGATCGCGGGCTGTGTCGTGGATCGATCTATAGCCAGGACGGAACGCTGATCGCGACGGTCGTTCAGGAAGGCCTTCTGCGCTATACTCCGCCGGCCTGAGGCTCCAAAAGCCTTGCTTCTCTGCCCATTTGGCGGTAACGGCGCCGCTTCGCGTCAGATACGGGCGTGATTCCGCGCGGGAGGAAGGGGTGATGCCCTTCTGTTCGACCGCTTATTTTGAGGTTCGCCCGAATGGGCGGGCCAATAGATTGAAAGGAGGCCATCATGGCCAAGAAGATTAGCGGCTATATCAAGCTGCAAGTTCCGGCAGGGACCGCAAACCCCTCGCCGCCGCTCGGGCCGGCACTCGGCCAGCGCGGTGTGAACATCATGGAATTCTGCAAGGCGTTCAACGCCGCGACCGACGGTCTGGAAAAGGGTACGCCCACCCCGACCATCATCACCGTCTTCGCCGACAAGAGCTTCACCTTCATCACCAAGACGCCCCCGGCGACTTACCTGATCAAGAAGGCCGCGAACCTGAAGTCGGGTTCGAAGGAGCCCGGCAAGATCAGCGGTGGCAAGATCGCGCGCTCGAAGCTCGCTGAAATCGCCGAGATCAAGATGAAGGATCTCAACGCCAACGACATCGAACAGGCGACGAAGATCATCGAGGGCAGCGCGCGCTCGATGGGCCTCGAAGTGACGGAGGGCTGAACCGATGGCAAAGCTGACCAAGAAGCAGAAGGCCCTTGAGGGCAAGGTTGACGCACTGAAGCTTCATGCTGTCGACGAAGCGATCAAGACGGTGCGTGAACTGGCCTCGGCCAAGTTCGACGAATCGCTCGAAGTCGCGATCAACCTGGGCGTCGATCCGCGCCACGCCGACCAGATGGTCCGCGGCGTCGTGACGCTGCCCGCCGGTACCGGCAAGGACGTCAAGGTCGCCGTGTTCGCACGCGGCGAGAACGCCGAAAAGGCGCTGGCCGCCGGCGCCGACAAGGTGGGTGCCGAAGACCTGATGGAAGACATGCTCGCGGGTAACCTCGACTATGGCCGCGTCATCGCGACGCCGGACATGATGGGCATCGTCGGCCGCCTTGGTAAGACGCTGGGTCCGAAGGGCCTGATGCCGAACCCGAAGCTGGGCACCGTGACCCCGAACGTCGCTGAAGCCGTGAAGGCCGCCAAGGGCGGTCAGATCGAATTCCGCGTCGAAAAGGCCGGTATCATCCACGCTGGCCTCGGCAAGCTGTCGTTCGGCGAAGAAAAGCTTCGCCAGAACTTCGACGCTTTCGTCGATGCGATCGTCAAGTCGAAGCCGGCTGGCGCGAAGGGCAAATATGTCCGGAAGATCGCGCTGTCGTCGTCGATGGGCCCGGGTGTGAAGGTCGACACGACCGACGTCACCGGCGCCTGATTTCGATCAGGACGGATTTAGGGAAGGGCCGGGGGAAACTCCGGCCCTTTTCTTGTGGGCGGTGTGCAGGTCGCTGAAGCCTGTCGGGGTGCGATAGCCATCGCTCAACCCGTCTGATCCGCGGCCGATGACTTCAACGCTGCTGTGGTTCCGGATCAAGTCCGGGATGACGAAGAGGGAATGGTCGGATTGGGGCGGGTAATGAGCGTTTTTTTCCCTTCTTGCCTTCGGGAGGGGAAACAGGCGGCCGCTTCCGGCCGTTAGCCGCTATTCGGCGAGCAACCCGCCCGCCAGCAGCATCGCCACCCGCACGTCGATCCCACAGCCTTCGGCGCGCTTTGCCGCGACGAAATCCGCGACAGCGTCGAGCCGCACGCGGTGGACGACGATATCCTCGCCGTCGACCCCGCCGCCTTCGCCGATCCGGGTCAGGCCCGTGGCGACGAGCAGGGTGAAGCTTTCGCTGACCATGCCGGGCGAGCTGTAGAATTCGCCCACGGTGCGCCAATGCGCGGCGCGATAGCCGGTTTCTTCCTCCAACTCGCGCTCGGCGGCGATTTTGGATGCTTCGCCTGCGGTGTCATCGCCGACAAGCCCGGCGGGCAGTTCAAGGCACCGCACTTTCAACGGTACACGATATTGCTCGACCAGAATGACATGCCGTCCGTCAGCGGCATCGTCGATCGCGAGGATCACTGCGGCGTGGATACCACGCGCGCGTGAGACATATTCCCAGCTTCCTTGCTGCTTTACCGAGATGAAGCGGCCTTCCCACCGTGTTTCGATGGGAGCGTCGGGAGCGGGGCGGGTCATATGCTGTCCTAGATTTCGATCAACCGGTCGGGCAGTTCATTGGGGTTTTCGCTGCCGCGCGGGAAATGCTCGGCAAGAACGAAGCCCATCTGGCGTACCGCTTCGGCCATGCCTTCGCCGGGCTGCCCTGCGCGGACGCGTTCGATCAGCGCCGCCATCGCGTCGCCCCAGACTTCGGGTGAGACTTTCGCGGCGATGGCTTCGTCGGCGACGATATCGGCGCGATGCTCTTTCAGGCTGACATAAAGGAGGACGCCGGTGCGTCCGGTCGTCTTGCCCTCGGTCCCGACCTTGAACAGGTCGATCGCGCGGGCGCGCACGCGCTGCGCCAATATCGTGCGCGGGGTAAGGGCGAGACGCAGCGGCCGCCATAACAGGATCAGCCACATGCCGATCCACTTGAGCACACCGATGGCGATGACTGTGCCAAGCCATTGATTGGCCGTCAGCTCATGCCCCCATCCGCCGATGATACGATAATAGAGCCCTTGGTAGAATTCGGGGAAAAGCGCGACCACCGACATGGCGACAAAGGCAATGATGCTCGCCCAGACGAGCGCGACATCGTCATAATCATTCGATTCTGCGGCGATGACGGTGACGATTTCGCCGCTGGTACCCGCCTCGGCCGCAGCGACCGCGTTGGTGACGATATCATGATCGGCGGTGCTGACGTGGCTGACTTTCATCGGTTCTGCTCCTACCAGCCGCCGGAGGCGCCGCCGCCCCCGAAGCTGCCGCCGCCGCCCGAAAAGCCGCCGAAGCCGCCGCCTCCGCCACCCCAACTCGATCCGCTACCGCCCCAGGACGATCCGCCGCCGCTGCCGCCGCCCCAGTCGTCGCCGCCCCAGATGATGATCGGCGCACCCCACGGGCTGTGTTTGCGCCGCTTGCCGCGCCGCCCGAGGCTCGACAGCATCGGCAGAACGAAGAAGAAAAAGATGATGAAGCCGACAAAGAACAGTCCGCCGAAATTGCCGTCGTCGGCGCGGTCGCGTTCCTGCGATGCTGCAGCGGCTGCGCGCGCTGCAGCCTCCTCGGGCGGCAGCTGGATCTGCTCCGCGATCGCAGTGACGCCCGCCTGAATGCCGGCGGGCATGTCGCCCGCCTTGAACAAGGGGGTCACCGTGTCGCGGATGATCCGCCCCGACAAGGCATCGGTGAGGATCGGTTCGAGGCCAAGGCCGACCGAAATATTCATCCGCCGCTCGTTGGGGGCGATCAGAAAGACGACGCCATCGTCCTTTTCGGCATCGCCAATCTTCCATTCGCGGCCGAGCTTATAGCCATAATCAGCGATATCATTGCCCGCGAGGTCATTGACCGTCGCGACGACCAACTGATGCCCGGTCGCCGTTTCCAGCTGTTCGAGCTGCGCATTGAGCGCGGCTTCCTCGGCGGGCGGAATGATGTCCGCCTGATCGACGACCCGGCCGGTCAGCTTGGGGAAGGTCTGAGCCGCGGCGGGCGCGGCCGACAGCAACAACAGCCCGGTGAGGGCCGCCGTTGCCAGCGGGCCGAAAAAGGCGGTGAGGCGCATTTTACTGACCGAAATCGACCTTCGGCGCGACATTGGCGTTCGGCGTGATGGCCTTGTACGGCGTCATCGGCTGCGCGCCATGGACGATCTTGGCACCGATGATGTCGGGGAAGGTGCGGATGGTCGTGTTATAATCCTGCACCGCTGCGTTATAATCCTGGACCGACACGTTGATGCGGTTTTCGGTGCCCTCGAGCTGGGTCATCAGGTCGGCGAAGCGCGCCTGACTCTTGAGGTCGGGATAGGCTTCGACGGTCGCGAGCAGACGGCCGAGCGCGCCGGACACCTGGCCCTGCGCCTGTTGGAACGCCTGAACCTTGGCAGGGTCGTCGAGGTCGCTGGTCGACAGTTTGACCTGCGTCGCCGAAGCGCGCGCCTGAATCACGCCTTGCAGCGTCGATTGTTCGATGCTGGCGGCGCCCTTGGCGGTTTCGACCAGATTGGGGATCAGGTCGGCGCGGCGCTGATAGGCGGCTTCGACATTGGCCCACTTGGCCTTGGCAGCCTCTTCCTTGGTCGGAACGCTGTTGATGCCGCAGGCCGACAGGCTCATCGCGGCGACGGGCAGGATCATCCAGCGGGCGGAACGATAGGTCATGGTCGTAGGTCTCCCTCCGGCGGCGTTTTGCCGCAACAATACACATAATAGGATGGCGCTTGCCTTTGCGCAATCGGCGAGGCATTTTTGACACATAGATCAACCATATGGGGAACATCAAATGCTGGGCGAATTCAGGGAATTTATCGCGCGCGGCAATGTCATCGACCTCGCGGTCGGTGTCATCATCGGCGGCGCTTTTGCAACAATCACCGGCTCGCTGACCGAGGATCTGATCATGCCGCTGGTCGGTTGGATCTTTGGCGGGGTCGATTTCTCGAGCATGTTCATCCTGCTCGGCAATGTTCCCGACGGGGTCGCTGCAACGGATTATGCGGCGCTGAAAAAGGCCGGGGTGGCGATGATCGGCTATGGCGCGTTCATCACCGCGGTGATCAATTTCCTGATCCTCGCGTGGATCATCTTCCTGCTCGTGCGCACGGTGAACAAGGTTGTCCGCAAGGCGCCGGATGCGCCCGCCGGTCCGACCGAAGTCGATCTGCTTGCCGAAATTCGCGACGAGCTGCGCAAGAAGTAGTTTCCGTTCTGTGACAAAATGCCCGGCCGCGCTCTTCCCAAGCGCGGCCGGGCACCCTATATGGGTGGGGTCGGTTTCGGCCGACTATGAGGATAAATGGTGTCGTGGAATAGACACAGCGGACCCGGGGGCAGTACCCGGCGGCTCCACCACAAACCCGTATTTTCCTTTTGGGACGTGCGGGTTTCTGACGGGGCCGAACCAGGATCGACGTGTGTTCAAAGACGATATTTTCTTCCGGGCTGAGTAACCCGTTCAAGGCTCAAAACCAATAGGTGCTAACGATAACGAAGCACTCGCTCTGGCTGCGTAACCGTTAGGCCTCACGGCCGAAGGTTATTCAAATAGAACGCGGTTCGGACCGAACCGGGCAACAGAATCGGAAACCAGCGGCTGGGGACGAGCCGGGCAACAGAATCGTCCCACCTTTCCCAAATCACTGTGCAGGCAATGTGGGCGTTAATGTGCGCTCCCGCATTGAGCATGGTCCCCTAGCGCTTCGATCACCCGGCAGTCGGCCGCGACGCCGCCGCGGCAGCGACCGACAATCCGGGTCAATTCCTCGCGCAGCAGGGTCAGTTGTGCGATCTTTTCCTCAACCTGCTGCAGATGGCGGGTCGCGATGCGATCGGCGTCGGCGCAGTCGCGTTCGGGATGGTCCGACAAATCGAGCAACGAGCGGATTTCCTCGATCGTGAAGCCCAGATCGCGCGAATGGCGCACAAAGGCGAGCCGCGCGCGATGCCCGTTGCCATAGCTGCGATAATTGGCCGCGGTGCGCGATGGCGCGGGAAGCAGGCCGATCCGCTCATAATAGCGGATCGTTTCGATATTGGTGCCGGTGGCACGTGACAGCTCGCCAATTTTCATCACTTGACCCTGTAGTTGATACAGGGTGCATATAGGGTGCCGAATCAAGGAACCAAGACGGCTTTTCCTGCAAAAGCCGGAGCGAGGAAGCAGGAGATACGGCGATGGCCGATAGTTGTTGCGCAGGGGCCAGCGGCAAGACCGCGCTGAACGATCCGAGATGGTGGCGGATCCTGTGGATCGCACTGCTGATCAACGCCGCGATGTTCGGCATCGAGATCGTCGCCGGCGTCGCCGCGGACTCGCGCGCGCTTCAGGCTGACGCGCTCGATTTTCTGGGTGACAGCGCCAATTATGCGATCAGTCTGGGGGTTGCCGGCATGGCGCTCGCATGGCGTGCGCGCGCCGCGCTCCTTAAGGCCACGACGATGCTTGTCTTTGGTCTGTGGGTGTTCGGTTCGGCGGCGTGGGGCTTCTTCAGCGGAACGGCGCCGCATGCCGAGACCATGGGGCTGATCGGCGCGCTGGCGCTTGCGGCCAACGTCGCGGTCGCGCTGATGCTCTATCGCTATCGCACCGGCGACGCGAATATGCGTTCGGTGTGGATTTGCTCGCGCAACGACGCGATCGGCAACATCTCGGTGATGGGTGCCGCGCTCGGCGTGTTCGGAACCGGGCAGGGATGGCCCGATTTGCTGGTCGCGGCGATCATGGCGGGGCTCGCCATATGGGGCAGCATCGAGGTGTTCCGTCAGGCGCGCGGAGAGCTTGGCGGCGTGGTATCGGGGCATGCCGGCTAGGGCAACCCGGACCACGGAGTCGCGGGCCTTCTGACTCGCCGTGCGGACATGCTCATCGCGCGCGACGCACGGCTCATCGGGCGCTCTGTACCGCCGCCTTGTTGTTACGGCGCGGGCGCCGCATCGTCGGGGCATGTTTCAGACATTCTTTACCTTTCGACAACCCATGTCGGCGCATACGCCATAGCCATGCCCATTCACGCGACGATCGAACATCAGCAAGCCTCCGAAAACCAGCGGGGAGCCTCCCGTGTACGCATGCGGATCGAGACGGAAGGCTCGCTCCACGGCGGCGAGGGAACGGCGGTGGTGATCCACAATCTGTCGGCCACCGGCATGCTGATCGAAACCGCCTCGGACCTGACGATCGGGCAGAGGATTTTGGTGGCGCTGCCCGAGGCGCCCGACCTGGCCGCCGCTGTCGTCTGGCGCAGCCAGACGCTTGCCGGTTGTCGTTTCGATCAACCGCTCTCGCGGGCGATACTCAGCGCCGCACAGCTGCGCAATCCGTTACCAAACGACGTCGATCCGGCGGGCGGAGTCGACCCCTATGAAATGTTGCCGCAGCGTTTGCACCGGTTGCGGCAGGAACGCGGCCTCAGCCGCGCGGCGCTGTCGACGCAAACCGGCTTGAGCACGCCCAGCATCTGGGCGTGGGAAACCGGAAAGACGGTCCCGCGGCGCAGCAACCTGCTTGCGCTGGCCGAGGCCTTCGGCATTTCGGAGCGTGAGTTGGTGGTCGGCGATCCGGTGGTGCATCCTGCCGATGACGCCGTTTCGGGGGACCGCGTCGAGCAAATTCGCACGCTGATCGAGGCCAGTCGCGAACAGATTGCAACATTGGCGGGGGTCACGCCCGCCAATGTGAAGATCGCTATCGAATTTTAGGCCGCGCCGGGCGCTCCGCCATTTCCACGGATCGGGCGGAGTGTCGCGGATGCCGACATGACCGGCCGGCCATCGGCAGCGAACGCGCCCAATTCGACCGACGCGCCATCGCCGCGCAGTGCAAGATGCAGTTCTTCGCCGCAAATAGCGGGTGAGAGGCCGCGAAAGGCGAATGAGGTCAGCGCATTGTCGCCGAACTGCCGCCGGGCAAGATCAAGCAGAAGTGTCGCGGTGAGCGGGCCGTGGACGACGAGGCCGCGATAGCCCTCTTCGCGCGTCGCATAGGGCAGGTCATAGTGGATTCGGTGGCTGTTGAAGGTCAGTGCCGAGTAACGGAACAACAGCGCTTCGTCGGGAAACAGCAGGCGGTGAGCGTCCCACGCGCCGGGATCGAAGCGGCCCTCGCCGGGCGGCGGCGGGGATGGCGGGGCGCCTGAGGGAGCCGCGTCGCGAAACACGATGGATTGCGTCTCGCGCACGGCCAGTTCGCCGTCGGCGCGGATTTCATGTTCGACTTCGACGAAGATCAAGGGCCCCGATCCGCCCTGTTTGGCGGTGATCGAGCGAATGGCCGACCGCCGTTCTACCGGTGCGGCAAGGATGAGGGGGGCGAGAAATTCGACCTTGCTCGCCGCCCACATGCGGCGCGGCAGCGCGATTGGCGGCATCCAGCTGTCGGGACTATCCTCGCGGCGTGGGTGGCCGTCGCTGCCCAGCGTTGCCGTCGGCGCATCGGGGGTGCAGAGGCACCAGTGAAGACCTTGCGGAACGCTGCCGTCCACTACCGCCTCGCGATCGAGCGTTGCGAGCCAGCGCGCCGTTCGTTCGGCGCTTACCCGGTCGCGGCGGATATCTTCGCGGCCGATCCATGCGTCCCACTCGCTCATCAATTGCGTCCTCCGACCAGCCCGCGCGCGATCACCTGCGCCTGTATCTCGGCCGCACCCTCGAAGATGTTGAGGATGCGCGCGTCGCACAGGATGCGGCTGATTTCATACTCTAGTGCATAGCCGTTGCCGCCGTGAATTTGCAGGCTGGCGTCGGCGTTCGACCAGGCGGCGCGTGCGCCGAGCAGCTTTGCCATTCCAGCCTCGATATCACAGCGTTTGCCGCTGTCCTTGGCGCGCGCGGCGGCATAGCTCAATTCACGTGCCGTGACGAAATCGACGAGGCTCATAGCGAGCTTGTCGGCGACGCGCGGGAAATGGACGATAGCCTTGCCGAATTGCTTGCGGTTCAGCGCATAGTCGAGCCCGAGTTCGAGCGCGCGGCGTGCAACCCCGACCGCGCGCGCGGCAGTCTGGATGCGCGCGCCTTCGAAGGTGCGCATCAATTGCTTGAAACCCTGTCCCTCTTCGCCGCCGAGCAGGGCGTCGGCGGGTGCGCGCATCGCGTCGAATTGCAGCGCATATTCGCGCATCCCGCGATAGCCGAGCACTTCGATCTCGCTGCCCGTCATCCCGTCGGCGGGGAAGGGTGTGTCCTCGGTCCCGCGCGGTTTGGGGACGAGCAGCATCGACAGCCCGGCATAGCCCTTCGCATCGGGCAGGGTGCGGGTGAGCAGGGTCATCAGGTCGGACCGCGCCGCGTGGGTGATCCAGTTCTTTGCGCCGTCGATCACCCAGTCACCACTTGCGTCTTGCCGGGCGCGCGTCTGCAGCGATCCGAGGTCGGATCCCACATCGGGTTCGGTGAACACCGCGGTCGGCAAGACTTCGCCGCTGGCGATCCGGGGCAGCCACTGCGCCTTCTGCGCATCGGTGCCGCCCATGCCGATCAGTTCGCCCGCGATTTCCGAGCGGGTGCCGAGCGACCCGGTGCCGATCCAGCCGCGCGACAATTCCTCGGTGACGATGCACATCACCAGCTTGCCGAGCCCGAGTCCGCCATATTCCTCGGGGATGCAGACGCCAAAGGTACCAAGGTCGGCCATCGCCGTCACGGTCGCATCGGGGATCAGATCATTGGCGAGATGCCAGCGGTGCGCGTGCGGAATAATCTCCGCGTCGGTGAAGCGGCGATATTGATCCCGGATCGTGTCGAGGTCGGCATCGTGGAGCGTCTCGCTCGGCCAATGCCCCGCCGCCAGCGCGGCGGCGAGATCGGCGCGGGTGGCGGCATGGTCGGCGTCGAGCAAGTCGGCGCAGGCATTCGCAAGCGTTCGCGCCGCTGCGCCGCTGCCAAGGTCGGCCGGACGAAACATCTCATTCTGCCCCATCGGCAGGCCGCCGACGAGCTGGCCAATACCTTCGGCAAAAGCGAGGGTGGCGATCTTGGCGTCGAGCGGGTTCGAGTCCTGGCCGGACTCGAGCCATTCAAGGGTCGCTTCGAGCGCGGCAACGGTCGTCGCGACCCACGCAAAACCATGCGCCGCGCGCTGCTCGCTGTCGATCGCCCGCGACGCCAGCCGTTCGGCAAGCGCAGCTTGCGCCGCCGCGCGATAGGTCTGCGCGGCGGCGAGAGCGGGGCGCAGATCGGCCATGCTCAGACGGCGCGCTCGAAGATCGCCGCGATGCCCTGACCGCCGCCAATGCACATGGTTTCGAGGCCATAGCGGCCGTCGCGGCGGACGAGTTCGCGGGTGAGGTTGGCGAGGATACGGCCGCCCGTCGCTCCGATCGGATGGCCGAGCGAAATGCCCGATCCGTTGACGTTCAAAATCTCGTTACGGCTGTCGTCGTCCGACCAGCCCCAGCCCTTGAGTACTGCGAGCACCTGCGGTGCAAAGGCTTCGTTGAGTTCGACCAGATCGATGTCGTTCCAGCCGAGGCCATTGCGCGCGAACAGGCGTTCGACGGCGGGGACGGGACCGATCCCCATGCGGCTGGGGTCGCAGCCTGCCGCGGCCCAGCTGTGAAACCAGGCAATGGGTTCGAGGCCGAGTTCGTCGAGCTTGTCCTCGGCAACGACAAGGCATGCCGCTGCAGCGTCATTTTGCTGGCTCGCATTTCCGGCAGTGACAACGCCGCCTTCGAGCGGACGGAGCTTGCCGAGCGTTTCCATGGTCGCGTCGGCGCGATAGCCCTCATCCTGCGCGAAGATGACCGGATCGCCCTTTTTCTGCGGAACGGATACCGGGACCAGTTCGTCGGCGAACAGCCCTTTGTCCCATGCCGCGGCGGCGCGCTGGTGGCTGCGCACCGCATAGGCGTCGGCGGCCTCGCGGCTGATGCCATAATCCTTCGCGAGATTTTCGGCGGTTTCGATCATCCCGGTGATGACGCCGAAACGCTCGACCGGCTGCGACATCACGCGGCCGCGCGTTAGCCGGTCGTGGAGCGTCAGATTGCCCGCGCGCACGCCCTTGCGGATGTCGGTGCTGTAATGTTCGACGTTCGACATCGATTCGACCCCGCCTGCGACGACGACATCGGACATGCCCGTCTGGACCATCATCGCGGCGTTGGCGATCGCCTGCAGCCCCGACCCGCAGCGGCGGTCGAGCTGATAGCCCGGAACCTCGAGCGGCAGGCCTGCGGCGAGCCATGACCAGTGGCCGATGCATGGCGCCTCGCCATTGCCGTAACCCTGACTGAAGACGACATCGTCAACGCGGCCTGGATCGACCTTGGTGCGCTCGATCAGCGCCTTCAGGATCACGGCGCCAAGGTCGCCGGCGGTCAAGGACGAGAGGCTGCCCCCGAATTTGCCGACGGCGGTGCGGATGGGGGCGACGATGGCGGCGCGGCGCAGGGTCATGTCATTCTCCAATTCTTCATTTTCCGTTCGCATCGAGCGAAGTCGAGATGCCGTGCTGGACAGATGGGCGTCTCGACTACGCTCGACGCGAACGGGGTAGCGGGTTCATTATTTCGAAGCGGCACCGACAATGCCAGCGTCGATCAGGCGGGCGATTTCGCCCGAGGAAAGCGAAAGGCGGGTGGCGAGAATTTCCTCGCTATGCTGGCCGTTCCGCGGGGCGGGGCGGGGCGCCTGCCGCTCCATCTGCGGCACAGTCGCGAAAGAACCCGCTGCGGGATAGGCAAAGCCGCTCGGGTTTTCAGCTGCGCCGAAGACCGGATTGCCGGCGACCAGCGCCGGATCGTTTACCGCGTCGAGCATCGTGCGATACGCCGAATGGACGATTCCGCCGGCATCGAAGGCGGCGGCAAGGTCGGCATGGGGGCGCGAGGCGATCGCGTGCTCGAACAGCGGATAGAGCGCGTCGCGATGGTTGAAGCGGAGGCCATCGTCTTTGGCGAAAGACACGCCCCGCTCGGTCTCGATTGCGGCGATGGCGTCGCCGAGGTCGAGCGCGGCGATGAGGTTCGCCCATTGGCGCGGGGTGACGACGACGATCATCGTGCGCTGCCCGTCACCGGTCACGAAATCGCGCCCGAACAGGCCATAAACCGCATTGCCAAGGCGCGGGCGGTTTTCGCCTGAATAGAGGGTTTCGGCGATGCCGCCCAGATTGGCGACCGTCCCGATCGCGACGTCGGAGAGCGGGATGCGAACCTCGCCGCCTTCGCCGGTTGTGCTGCGCCGCTGGATCGCCGCGAGCAGGGCAAAGGCCGCATAGGCGCCCGAGAGCAAATCCCATGCGGGCAGGACATGGTTGACCGGTTCGGGGCCCGCGCCGGTAAGCATCGGATAGCCGACCATATTGTTGACGGTGTAATCAAGCGCAGGTGAGCCATCGGCCCAGCCCATGACGCGGACGGTGATCAGGTCGCGGCGCCCTTCGGACAGGGTTTCGTGCGACAGGAAGCCGCCGACTGGGAAATTGGTGATGAACTGCCCCGTCGCGCGCACCAGTTCCTGCAGCAACTCGCGCCCCTCGGGACGGCCGAGGTCGAGCGCGACCGATTTTTTCGCGCGGTTGAGATTTTCCCAATAGAGCGAGTCATTGTTCGCGGTCACCGGCCAACGGCGAAAATCGGGGCCGCCGCCGATCTGGTCGACGCGGATCACCTCCGCCCCCATTTGCGCGCAATACAGCCCGGCGGTGGGCGAGGCGACGAAGGACGACGCCTCGATCACCGACAGGCCGGAGAGCAGATTGTACATTCAGGCGCTCGCGTGGAATTCGCGCAGCATATGCTTGGCGATCTGGAGCTGGAGGATCTGCGTCGTGCCTTCGTAGATGCGATAGATGCGCGCATCGCGGAAAAAGCGCTCGGCATCATATTCGGCAAGATAGCCCGCGCCGCCATAGACTTGGACGCACGCGTCGACGACGCGCCCGCACATTTCGGACGCGAACACCTTGAACGCCGCGGCTTTGCGCAGGACATTTTCGCCCGCGTCGGCGCGGCGCGTCACATCCTCCATCATGCATTCGGCGGCATAGATATCGATCTCGCTCTGCGCGAGCATCTGCTGGATCAGCTGGAAATTGGCGATCGGCTCGCCGAATGCCTTGCGCTCGGTCGCATAGCGCACCGCGCTGTCGAGCGCGCGGCGGGCGTAGGCGGTCGCTGCGGCACCGACCGACATGCGGCCGTTGTCGAGGCTCATCATTGCAAAGGCGAAGCCCTTGCCGACCTCGCCCCCGAGCAGGGCTTCGCCGCCGACGCGCACATCCTCGAGGATGATGTCGGAGATGTGGCTGCCCGATTGGCCCATCTTCTTGTCCGACTTGCCTGTCGATATGCCGGGAGCATCCATCGGGATTATGAAGGCCGATACATGCGCGTTTTTCGGCAGATTCTCCTTGCTCGTACGCGCCATGATAAGCGCGACCTTCGCGAAGGGGGCATTGGTGATGTAGCGTTTTGTGCCATTCAGCACCCACCCATTGTCGGTCTGTACCGCGCTGGTTTGCAGCCCGGCCGAGTCCGATCCCGATCCGGGTTCGGTGAGGCCAAAGGCCGCGATCTCGCCCGCAGCGACGCGCGGCAGCCATTCGGCCTTTTGCGCTTCGGTGCCGCCATTTTTCAGCGCCGAACAGAACATGCCGATGTTGATCGAGATGATCGAACGGAACGCCGGCATCGCATAGCTCAGCGTGTGGATGGTACGGACATATTGGCTGACATTCATCCCCGCGCCGCCGAATTCCTCGGGCATCGTCAGCCCGAACAGGCCCATGTCGCGCATTTCGGACAGGATGTCGGCGGGAATTTCGTCGGTCTCGATGATGCTCTTTTCGGCCGGGATCAGCCGGTCGCGGACATAGCGTTGGAGTTGCTCGATAAACTGTTCGAAGACATCGGCGTCCATGCCGGGGTTCGCATTGCTCATGCTGGGTTCCTCAGATCGGGTCATAGGGGAAGACGTGCGCCGAAACCTCGTCGGCGCGCGCGAAGCTGGGGCGGAAAGCGGGGATGAGCTCGTCGGCGATCGCTTGCGCGGTCCAGCCCTCGACCTTGGTCATCGAACGGATGGGGCGCGGTTTGGAGAACAGCATGATCTCATTCTTGCGCACGCTGAAAATCTGGTTTGTCACATCGCTCGACAGGTCGGAGGCGAGATAGGCGACGAGCGGCGCGATCTTGTCGGCCGACATTTCCTGCATCCGCGCGACGCGCTGTTGCTGATCGGGCGTCTCGGCGGGGATCGACGAGGTCATCCGGCTCCATGCGAAGGGCGCGATGCAGTTCGACCGGACGCCGACGCGCGCCATGTCGAGCGCGATCGATTGCGACAGGGCGACGACGCCCAGCTTTGCGGCCGAATAATTCGCCTGTCCGATGTTGCCGATCAGGCCGCTGGTCGAGGTGAAATGGATGAAGCTGCCCGATTGCTGTTCACGGAAATAGGGGGTTGCGGCCTTCGACACGTTGAAGACGCCGGTCAGATTGACCTCGATGACGCTCTTCCAATCCTCGTAACTCATCTTGTGCCAGATGGTGTCGCGCAGGATGCCGGCGTTGTTGACCACCGCGTCGATGCGGCCGAACTTCGCGACCGCATCCTCGATGATGCTGGCGGCTTCTTTGGGATCGGCGACATTGGCGAAATTGGCGATCGCCTTGCCGCCAGCGGCGACGATATCGTCGGCCGTGGTTTGCGCCGGAGAGGCGTCGCCGCCGTCGCCGGCCTGTGCAACACCCGGATCATTGACCACGACCGCGGCGCCTTCGCTGGCGCAGTGTAGCGCTAGTTCGCGTCCGATCCCGCGCCCGGCGCCAGTGATCGCTACGATTTTTCCGTCCAGGCTGTTGCCCATGCCGTCTTCTCCCGTCCGATTCCTCTGCATAGCGCGATAGACGGCGCGTCGCATGATTTCAACATTGGGAATTGAATTTCATCATGATGAAAACTAATGAATGGGCATGTCCGGTCCGGTCCGCTCGGTTTCGCAAGCCTTCGCCATATTGCGGCTGCTCGCGGAATCGCGCCCATTGTCGCTGTCGGACGTGGGGCGATCCGTGGGCCTCAGCCCATCGAGCTGCCTCAACCTGCTGAAAACATTGGTCGACGAAGGCGCCGCTGAGCGCGATGCGCGGACGAAGCTGTATCGGCTGAGCCCTGCCTGGACATCGGCGGAGGCGCTGCGCGACGGCGGGGCGCAAGCAGTGGTCGACCGCGCGCTCCCCTTGATGGTGCAACTGGCCGAAGCATCGGACGCCGCCGTCGGGCTGTGGAAGGTCGCCTCGCGCGATCGCCTGCAACTCATCGCGCATGCCGAGAGCAACGCCGGAATGCGGCTGCGACTCGCCGATGCCCAGCGCCAGCCGCTGGGCGGCGGCGCGGTGGGGCGCGCGCTGGCCGCGGCGCAGGCGATCGACGACGCCGAATTGGCACGCCGCTATGCCGCCGTGCGCTGGCAGGCCGATTTGTCCGTCGCCGACTATGCCGATCAGGTGCGGCACGCCGGGCAGGCGGGCTATGCGATCGACCAGGGTTTCGCCCATCGCGGTATTTCGACGGTCGCAGTCGCGCTCGCTGAAATCCGGCCGGGCTTTGGCCTCTCTGCGTCGGTTTTCAGCGAATCGCGCAACGCCGGGGAAATCGCGGCGCTGGGCGCGGAACTGCTCCGGCTCCGGCGGGCGCTGACGCCTTAATCCTGAAGAATATGGACGATGCCCGGCTGCGGACGGGCGATGCCGCGCGTCAGCCGCGTGAGCAGGGTTTCGTCGATCCGGCTCGTATCGGCCAGTTCGACGCGGAACCGCCCATGCAGCGTGTGGATCGAGCGGACGTTGCCGTCGCCGCCGAGCGCGTCGCGAACGTCAGCGGGCAGGGCCACGCTGTCCGCCTCCGCTTTCCGCCCGGCCGTCGTCACTACGGGCGCCGCGATACCGCCGCTGGCCAGCGCGCCGCGAATTTCCTCCGCCACCAGATCGGCGATCGGGCCGAGTACGACCTGCGCCGCATTGGCTGACGGCCGGATGATCCCGCGCGCGCCCAGCACCGACAGCGCGCTATCGTCCACAGCCTCCTGATCGGTGACGATCAGGCGCAGCCGGGTGGTGCAGGCATCGACACTAATCAGGTTCGATGCCCCGCCCAATGCTGTGACAAAGGCATCGCCGCGCGCGCTGCCTGCAGACGCGACCGCGACTTTGGCAACATCGCCCTTTTCGCGCCCGGGGGTCGCGAGATCGAATCGGCGAATGAAGAAGCGGAACAGCCCATAATAGAGCCCCGCATATGCCGCGCCGATCGGCAGCAGAAG
>Ga0307414_10000222_pt1 | contig 37462 bp, 33 predicted proteins | sample DK1Ometagenome_FD_203804 | JGI IMG/M metagenome (GOLD analysis project Ga0307414, IMG submission 203804) | Maize rhizosphere microbial communities from greenhouse at UC Davis, California, United States - DK15-O-3 | ecosystem: Host-associated > Plants > Roots > Rhizosphere > Soil | place: USA... | reverse complement strand
AAAATCAGGCTGTTTGGAGATGGAGGCATAGCACCGCTATGGTGAGATCGAAAACAGAAACAAAGTGACTGATTTTGAAGCAGTTTAAAGCCGTAATAGATTGTCTAATGCTTATTTCGGGTTTAACCTAAGTCCGTCACTTTGGAATCAAGGCTTTTAAATCATCAAGTGTGTTGGCATCCTCTATTTTTTTATCATGACGCCAACGTAAGATTCTTGGAAACCGAACTGCCACACCACTTTTGTGACGATTGGAAAACGCAATTCCTTCAAAGGCCAATTCAAATACAAGCGTTGGCTCCACACTGCGTACCGGTCCAAACCGCTCTAGGGTAGTTCGCTTGATGATATTGTCTACCTGAGCAAACTCCTTATCAGTCAACCCACTATACGCCTTGGCAAAAGTAACCAGTTCATTTTCTCCCTGATCATTCTTCTGCCAAAGTCCAAAAGTATAATCCGTAAATAGATTGGTTCTCCTACCATGCCCCCGCATCGCATAGGTAAGCACCGCATCAATAGTTAATGGAGCAGTTTTCCACTTCCACCAGTCCCCTTTCTTACGCCCAGTTCGGTAGACGGCGGACTTCTTTTTTAGCATCAATCCTTCACTGCGTTTATCCCGTGCAAGTTCACGCTCAGCCACCACTTCCTCCCAAGAATCAAAATGCAATCGTTCAGAAAGTTGTAACGAAGGATGACCTGTGCGTTGGACCAGATCCTCAAGTAGCATTCTCCGATCATGGTAACTTCGTTTCCGAATGTCTTTACCCTGGTATTCAAGGAGATCATATGCTTTAAATATCACAGGAACATTCGCTAAGATACTTTTGCTGATATTCTTCCGTCCAATCCGGGTTTGAAGGGCATTAAACAAGCCAACTTGGCCTTCAATAAATGGCAAAATCTCCCCATCTATTACTGTACCTTCAGGAAGAACATTTACTAAGGCTGCTATTTCCGGATATTTATCTGTAACCAACTCATCACCCCTGGTCCAAATAAAGATCTCTCCATTTCGAACTATCACCTGACCACGAATACCATCCCACTTGTGCTCAAATGACCAATCTGATACCGGACCAAGTTCATGAAGCTCACTTTCCAGCGCATATGCAAGATAAAATGGATAGGGTTTAGAAATATATGCTTGTTCATTTCTTCCATGAATCAATTCTTCAAAAGTAGTCGTAGAAGGACTCCAATCGCCCATTAATCGATAGGCAAGCTCATCCTCCGGCACAGAGGTGACCTGAGAAAGTGCTTTTGTCATCAACTTTTGGCTTATTCCTATCCGGAATGATCCTGTGAGAAGCTTTGTAAAAACAAACCTGGAATAATAATCCAGCTGCATCCACATTTCTTGGACATATGCTTTCTTCTCCACGTCTGTTTTGGACTTAAGTAAAACGAGATCATTCAGAATAGACGCAAGAGATTGGTCAGTTGTATGTTCATCGTTTGGTACAATCAACGCAATCGACTCGGCCAGATCACCTACGATATGGTAACTCTCTTCAAATAACCACTGGGGGATCTCCGCAAGTTCGGCCGCATATACCCGAAGTAGCGTGGTGTTGACAGGCCTTGGGGGTCGTCTATGAGCGAGTATGGCTATAGTCCAAAGTTTATCGGCATCATTGGCCTCCGAAAAATAGTTGGCCAAGGCGGTAACCTTACGATTAGTTCTGGTAGTAGAATCCAGTTCCCCGATCAACTCCGCAAACTTTTTCATAGCGATTGATTTGTTTCTGTTACTGCCAAATCCTCCTTCTCGCCTTCATAATCTGTATTCTCGGTACTCGCATCATATCCAATTTCCCTCAAGTACTTGCTGAAGATATCCGTATAGCCATGTGTACATATGATCCTATCCGCACCGCTATACTTTATGCTTTGCAATAGCCCCTGCCAATCACAGTGATCCGAAAGCACAAATCCTTTGTCCGTAGAACGACGGGCTCTAGCACCACGAAATGCCATCCAACCGCTACAGGTTCCCGTTTCAAAAGGAACAAATCTACGCATCCATGGAGAACCATGGGCACTGGGAGGAGCCACAACAATATTACCTCGAATATCCTTAACCAAGGTATCTTTGGTGATCAAATTCGTCTTCGGAAGATCCACTTGAGAACGAACTACAGTGTTCATATTCTCCACCGCTCCATGCGTAAAAATCTGACCAATCGACGGGTCAAGATGCTTAATGATACGCTGTGCTTTTCCAAGGGTATAGCCAAAAAGTACGGAGGTTTTACCTTCCTCCTGATTGCGTTGCCACCATTGATTGATATCTTCAAAAACAGTAGCCTGAGGTTTCCACTTGAAAGCTGGAAGTCCAAAGGTGCATTCAGTAATCATTGTATGACATTTGAGAGGTTCATAGGGAATACAGACTCCATCATCTTCAGTCTTGTAATCTCCGGTGAAAACCCACACTTCACCCTGGTACTCTACCCGAACTTGTGATGACCCAATAATATGTCCGGCTGGATGAAGACTGAATGTCACCCCATTGATCTGAAATGGTTCATTCCACTCTACTCCCTGAACATTAATTTCTCCAAGCCGATGCCGGATAATGGGAATATTTGTGTGATGGGTAAGGTAGTGGGAATGTCCATATCTAGCATGATCAGAATGCCCATGTGTGATGATGGCCCTTTTCACGGGCTTCCATGGATCTAGATAAACCTGAGCCCTTGGACAGTAAATTCCTTTTGAATTAAATACTAAAAGATCGGTTTGCTGCATTGACTGCTAGTTAAAATTTAGGATTAAATTTAAATCAGAATTCGTACTCAATTTCTGTAATTGTTTCCCCGATTTGAAGCAGAAGCTTACCTTCTATATCTGAAATAAATTCAATACAAACCGAATGGATAATTCTTTTAACCTCTGGAGCAAATCCGCCTTATTAGGACTCCTTAGCCTCTATTTTTCAGAAATTTCACCGTTATCCCTATCTGGCCAAGGTGATATAAATCATGATGTAAAATCCCCTGAACCAAGTAAATCAATTTGTATTCCTTGAATGGTGTGTTGAACAATTTATCATCATCCATTTTATCGAGTGCATTGACCAAATCTTCCTGGGACTTGCGAAATTCAACTTTAAGTTGATCCCATCCTTTCCCCCGTAATTCCTCGTTATTTCGCCAGTTTTCGGGACTTTCCATAGTCAATTTCGATTCCAGTCCAGTTAATCTTCGAACAGTATCAATTCTCCAGGCCATCATATGGGAGATTAATTCGGCCACACTGTGCAATTCGGGAATAGGTCGCACAAATGCTTCTTCTTCCGAGAGCTGATTGATTTTGTTTTCGATGTTGTCATCATACCAGGTATCTCCATTTTGGACATCTTTCAATTGTCCGATTATATTTTCAACGATCTTCCTTTCCATATTTTCTTAAAATTAAACATTGACTATTTCATCTATAATTTACACTTGATGTAGCAAGCCAATTTTGTGAAACGAATATATACTCAGCAAGGCTATCAAAGAATTCCTATAATTTCGTTCCAAAAGTTGAGAAATAAAGCTATAAGTTGGGCATTTTGTCCAACTTCCTTATTGTCTTTCCTTTCGATGTTGAATATCTTTATCAAAAATAAATTCGCTATTGCCCGGAGCTATAATCCTTATTCTTTTACTTTTTGGTGTAAGTCAGCCAATCCTGAATAATCTTCAGAAAGAGCATAAATGGCTCAAAGCGGGGCTACTTAATCAACTCTATTGGTACCACATGCTTTTTGGGCTGGTTTATTGGGCCTATGCGCAGTTCAATCGGTCTGATTCTGTCAACTATTTCAACAGCACACGCAATTACATTCGTTGGTTTGATGCCTTTGAGCCAGGTACACTTTTTATAGAATGGGTGAATTATCCTTTTGCTAAATGGCTGGGGTTCAATTACGACATGATGATGTTCCTCAGTACCTGGGTGGGCTTCTGGGGATTTGTTTACTTCTATTGCTTTTTCAAAGAGAATCTTCGTTTCAATCCAAAATTTAAAGGTTGGGACGCCATCACCATATTCATGTTTCTTCCCAATATGCATTTCTGGACCGCCTCCTTGGGCAAGGGTGCTTTTATTTTTGCTGGTCTTGGGATTTTGACTTACGGGTTGTCATGGCCAGGAAGAAGAGTACCTTACATGTTGCTTGGAGGATTTATTTGCTATATGATCCGTCCCCATATCTTGTTTGCGGTACTTGTGGGAATGGGGGTTGGATTTGTGTTGGGGAAAGAAAAAGTGCCGGTTTATCAAAAATACCTCGTTGCCGTCGGAGCTGTGATGATCAGTATATTTGTGTATAAAGATCTGCTTACTTTTTTGGGTTATGATCCCAATAATGTCCTGGCAAGTTTCGAGGAGGAATCCGGACTAAATGCGCAACGGCTACAGGCAGCTGGATCAGCAGTGGACATGACCTCCTATAGTTTACCGATGAAGCTTTTCACCTTTTGGTTTCGGCCCTTATTTATTGATTCACCTAACTTACTTGGTATTGCGATATCTTTTGAAAATGCGCTGTACATCTACATGTTCAGCAAGATCATCAGCAAAGACTTTATCCGGTATATCAAGGAGGCTCCTGCCATGGTGAAAATGTCGGGAGTGGTATTCATATCCATTTCAATTTCCATGACTTTTGTGATGTCCAATTTGGGGATTATCATCCGGCAAAAATCACAGATTATGTACTACATGCTATTCGTAATAGTGGCATTTATGGATTGGCAACGGACGAATAGAATCCGAAAAAGGGCACAAATCTATAACCGGATCGTGGAAGAGGAAAGAAAGCGACTTGAAGAAGGGGTGAAAGCATGATGTGGGGTGTGGGGTGTGGGGTGTTGGATGTTGGGTGTTGGGTGTGTGTTATGTAGGTGAAGTGTGAAGTATAAAGTGTGAAATCTGAATCAGTCGCAGTAATCAGTTGACAGACCGAAAACTCAAGGCGGACGAGTACGTCATTGTGAACGACGAAGAAATGAAGCAATCCTTAAATAGAGCGTACTAAGTAGAAGTTTGGGACATTAGAATGAGATGGATTGGAACAAATTGATCTGCATAGAATCAAAAATCCCGTAAATCGTAATTCGTAAATCCTAGAAATTTAACTATTAAATACAACCCAAAAACTATAGAAATGTCCCACGGAACCTTTACTATTTCGCTTGATTTTGAGCTTCTCTGGGGGATTTTTGATAAAGTGGGAAATGACTATTCTCCGCGGTATTTCCAAAATACGAGGCAAATTATTCCAGATATGCTCCAGATTTTTGCCAAAAATGAAATTCACGCTACTTGGGCAACTGTAGGGATGTTATTTGCAGAAAATGAAGAGGAATGGACCCATTATTCGCCAGTTCAAACTCCTTCTTATCGGAAAGCAAAACTCTCTCCTTATGCTTTTGTCAAAAATCATGGACTTACACCGCAGGTTCATTTTGCGCCAGACTTGATTAAATTAATCCTGGATACACCCGGACAAGAACTTGGCTCACATACGTATGCCCACTATTACACCCTAGAACGCGGGCAAAGTCCGGAGCAATTCCGAAGGGACTTGGAAACTACCCAAAAAATCGCTGGAGACAAATTTGGCATCCGTATGACTTCCTTGGTTTTTCCAAGGAACCACATCAATGAACTTTACTTGCCGATCTGTCTGGAAGTAGGTTATAAGCAAGTCAGAAGCAATCCTAAAAGTTGGTTTTGGCAAGAGACCCAACATGAGGAAATAAGCAAAAAATGGTTTAGAGCTGCCGACTGTTTTATTCCCGTTGGCAAATGCACTTCCTATCCAATCATCGATCTGCAGCATTATGCAAATGAACCTTTGTTGATTCCTGCTTCACGGATTTTAAAACCTATATCGAAAAATAACAAGCTGTTCAACAACGTGAGACTTAGGCGTGTGAAATCAGAAATGGAATATGCAGCCAAAAACAACAGAATCTATCACTTGTGGTGGCATCCTCATAATTTTGCCAATGATCCAATTCAGGCCATGACTGAACTGGATGAAATAATGGAACTATTTCGGCATTTAAAGCACAACTATGGGATGCAGAGTATGAATATGGAGGAAGTCGGCGGGATGATATATTACCAAACATTAAAATAGATATATAATCGTTTCATTTAGGGGAATAGTTTGCGTAGGAGTTCGACTATTCTTTATTTAGACAAGTAAATAGAAGTGCATAAAAAGATTAAGATTTTACACCTCATTAAAAGTTTGGGCCGCGGTGGTGCTGAAAAGTTAATTCCAGAATCAGCAATGGTCCATGACCAGACCAAATTTGAATTTCACTGTCTTTACTTTTATCATCAGAAAAACAATATGGTTGATGAACTGGAAAGTGCAGGCATACAAGTTCACTCCATACGCTCCGGTAATCTGGGGCTATTTCTTCAGGTAAATCGGGTCCGTGAATTTGTAATTGCCAATGACTTTGACATCATCCATGCACATCTGCCCTGGGCGGGAATTCTGGCCAGATCTGTAGGTAAGAAGCTGGAAATTCCCATTGTATATACTGAACATAATACCTGGGAGCGGTACAATAAATTATCCTATTGGGGTAATCGGGTGAGTTTTAAGCAGCAAGATGTAGCCATAGCAGTTTCCAATGAGGTGGCCCTTTCTATGCGATTAAACTCGATATGGGACCCATATCAACGGGGAGGAAGGATGAAGCTTAAGGTGATACAGAACGGAGTGAATACAAGCGTATTTCGAAGGTTAGCGCTTGAAAAAACAAGTTTCTCAACAGACGATTCTGATACTCATCAAGTAAACGGTCTAAACGAAGGTTCTCTTATTAAAAAAACGCTGAACATTCCTGACAATGCGATGGTGATTGGTATTGTGGCTGTATTTAGAACCCAAAAACGGTTATGGCTTTGGGTAGAAGTTGCATTGAAGATCCTTGAGGACTTTCCTCAGACGCACTTTCTCCTTGTTGGAGATGGGGAGTGGCGAAGTAAAATTATGAGCCAAATTAATACTTCAGAAAAATCGTCCAACTTTCATCTGGTGGGAACTCAGAAGGATGTACTTCCTTATCTTTCTGTGATGGATATCTACTTAAGTACTTCTGAGTTTGAAGGTTTACCCATTGCCATGTTGGAGGCGATGTCCTGCAAAGTCCCTGTTGTAGCTACTCGGGCAGGAGGAATTGGGGAGTTGATTCAACATGGTGTACAAGGATTTTTATCGGAAGTGGATGATTGGGAAGACCTTGTGTCGCATTGTAGCATGTTGCTCGAAGATGCCGAACTACAGCAACAAATGGCGCATGCAGCACGAGTGCGGGTCAAGCAGGAATTCAGTATGAACAGGATGGTGCAGGAATTAGAGGAAGTATATCGGGAGGTGGTGAGGAAGTAGGGTGAAGAATGAAAGTTAAATTCAGAAAGCTAAATTGAGAAAGCTGAAGGGATACCTTACATTTCCACCTTAGCACTTTTCAACTTTCTCACCTTCCTACTTTCCCAACCTCCATCCAAAAAAAATAAATAATGATGAACACCGAATGTTGAATTCTGAAGTGAGGCCTCCTTACAACCTTAAACTTTTCAACCCTTCAAAAACCCTAAAAAATATCGAACACTGAGTCCTGAGTGAAAGGCCACTTTGTAACTTTGCCACCTTACAACTACTAAAAAAACTTGATTGAATAATGAATGTTGAATGTTGAATGCTGAAGTGAGGCCACCTTCCAACTTTAAACCTTCCACCCTTCCACCCTTTTCCTATAAAAATCCTCAAATCTCACCGCAATTTTACGAAGGCTATATGAGTCAACCACCAGGGAATGTGCCGCATCCTGAAGGTCTTCCTTTTGATTCGCGGATAAATTCAGAAGATGTAGAATTGACTTTTCAAATGCCATAGAATCGCCAGGTTTAACACAAAACCCAGTCTTTCCGGACACCAGTACTTCCGGAATTCCCCCTACCCCAAAAGCTACAACTGGGACCTTGCAATACATCGCTTCAAGAATTACTCCCGGTAGGCCCTCTATTCTGGAAGGCATGATCAGCGCTTCGGCATGTTGCAGGTATATGAAAATATTGGCCTGATTTGGGATGAGATGCACCACCTGATCCAGCCCCAGTAGATCAATCTTGTCACGCAGCTGTCTTTCAAGTACACCCGAGCCCAGAAAAACTAAATGCAGCGCAGGGTTAACTATCCGAATGTCCTTAAAAATATCCAACATAGCCAGCGGATCTTTTTCAGGAACCCAGCTGCCAATTTGAATGAGATACGGAAAAGGAAACAGTTGCGTATTTTCGGCTTTCGCAAGCTCAAGTTCAATTTTTTCAGGATCAATACCAATCGGGATCACTACAGCGTGAATTTCCGGAAACTTGAATTTATGATGAAAATCAGTTCTGGAAGCATTTGAAACTGAGATTACTGAATCGACTGAATTCAGCAGAAACTGATTAAACATCCTATGAAAGTTCCCCCGGATAAAGTCTCCCATTTGATTGGCGTTCCTGTAGATTATGGGGCATTTCCATCTAAAAATCTTCTTGGAAAGTGTAGCAAATTTGAGTGTATCCGCTGCATTTGCCTGAATTAGATCAGGCTTCCACTTTCTGATCAAACGTGCCAACGCTCTCCAACCTTTAATGTCATACAATCTCCGTGCAGGTGGCCTGTCCAAAGTGATCATTTGTCCAGTAAATGCTAACCCGTCTGGTCCCGGGAATACCCCAATCACCAGTATTTCATGTCCACGAAGGAGCAGTTCTTCAGCCAACTGAACGGCAAATATTTCTGCTCCACGACGTTGCGGTCGTTGAATAAGCTGGATTATTCTCACCGCCCCTCCCCTTTTGCTCCAACTATTGATTTGAGTTGTCCTTCATATTCTCGCGCGATTTTAACGATTGAAAATTTTTCAATTGCTTTTTTCCGCGCTTCAATACCGAGCATAGCCATGCGATCAGGATTGTCTATGGCTACTTTCAGTTGGTCAGCAAGCAAGTAAGGATCATTTACAGCAAAGATCAAGGCTGTTTCTTCGTGTGACACAGCTTCCAGATTCATCGGAATATCAGATGCAATAATTGGAATCCCCACTAGCATTGCTTCTACCAAAGCTCCTGAAAACCCCTCGTACCATGACGGAAACAGGAAGCAATCATAGTCTACCAACAGTTCAGCGGGGCTATTGACATGGCCGGCAAGTCGTACCCGTTGCTGTAATTTTAGCTCGCTGATGTATCGCTCCAGTTCACTTCTATAAGGCCCCTCTCCAAAAATAGTAAGGCTCCAATTTTCTGGTAAAACATCTTTTACCCGAGCGAAAGCAATCAATAAATCCTGAAACCCTTTTCGTTTTAAAAGACGCCCATAGCTAACAAAGTGCTTGATCTCCGACCTTGGTGTCCAAGTAGCAGTTGGAATGTCCCTACCACGATAGATGACAGTTATTTTATTTCGGGGAATTCGTAAGGTGGCCACATGTGACGTGGCAAGGGCTTCTGAATTGGCAATGAAATGTACAGGGATTCCAGCGGTGTATTTATCTAGCCAATAGACAAGTCTATGTTTGAAGCCTCTTTTAGTCTTCCACGCCAGAGGTGAGTAGCTATCGTTGACCAGTGTGCCCACTAAGGGAACGCCGGTAATACGGGATGCCATTCTGGAGATGATATCCGCCCGCCAAAGACAAGAAACAAGCAAGTCAGGTTTCTCTTGCCGTATCAGGCGAATTAGACGGTAGATGGCTGTATGAAAGTTATAAGATTCGGGAATATTCAAAAAAAAGAGCTGGATTCCAGCTCTTTCATACTCATCTTTCAAGTGGTGTTTGGCGTAAAAATAGACAAGTCCCACGTCTACTTCTTCCGAAAAGCGGGAAAGTATTTCAAGATGGCTGCGTTCTGCCCCTCCGTGGTTTAAGGCATCTTGGATGAAGAGGAGTTTCAAATTGAAATAGTTTTCCCTTTTACTCCGGTAAAATAATGCCTGAACGCTAAAAAAATTAGATTCATATTCTTCCATCCATATCCAATTCCATATCTGTAGCCATAAAAAGCTTTGGCTATCCACTTGATCAGTAACTTTCTCCGCATGGATCTCAAGGTGAGATTATCGGAGATATATAACAAATTGCGAACACTGTAATATTCTCTTTCCAAGATCTTTTTCTTCTGATAGGCAGGACGTTCAAAAGACAATCTCCCTGCATCTCGCCTAGCTTCTAAAAATAACTTACAATCCACCACCACAGCGTATCCTTTCCTGGAAGCTTTCAGACAAAAGTCCAACTCCTCGAACCCAAAAAAGAGGTCTTTATCGGGTAAAACGCCAGATTTGACAACTTTTGCCGAAACCAACATACACATCCCTCCTGCCACATAATCGACCTCAATCCAATCTTTCTTTTCCAGAAGCCTGGTTTGGACTCGTTTAATCACACCCTTTTTTCGATCAAAAAATTGCCCGACTGAGCCAAGTATTCCGGCAAAATGGTTTTCATTTCGAATAGCTAACAAACGTTCGAAGCAATCCGCACGAAATGGTGGGTCATTATCATCGCCCCAAAAGATCCATTCTGCTCCAGCCTTGGTGCAAAGTTCCAAGCCTTTAGCAGCAGCGCCAGCCGGACCTGCATTATAATTCATCCTAAAATACTTAATTCTAGGATCTGCTAAAGTCGCAATTACATGGTCAGTCTCGAGACTATCTGAGTTATCGATTACCCATAGAAATGAAGGAGGACAGGTCTGTGCAAAAACTTCATGAATAGTAGCAAGAAGAGTTTGAGGACGATTATAGGTGATAATGAAGCCTAGGAAGTTCATGTATGCTTAAAATTCTTCATACCAGTTCCAAGCCCGGTTATCATCAAATTTTTTCAGCAGGAAAACCATTGAAGAGTATAAATTCATTTCATTATCAGGAGACAACAGTTTACTTGAGAATACCTTGTGATGATATTTTTTAGGAAGAATAGATTTTATAGGATTAAATACCAGTTTTAAGTATTGATCTCTTTTAACCATTTTTACTTTTTGAATAAATGGAACTGCTGAAACTAATTCAATATTTGGATAATTTAGAATATATCTTACCACTTTATTTATTCCAGGCATCATAACATCGTCTATTGCAATTATGCCACCTGGTCGGATCATTTTCTCCAAATAAAAAAAATCTAATAACGTATGGTCAAACGTGTGCCAGCCATCAATTAATCCAAAATCAAATTTTCTTCCTTCAGATAACAATTTAGGCAATGCTATTTCAGATTTCTCTTCTATTAGTTCAAAATTAGAAACTCCAGAATTCACCAAGTTATTAACACCAACATTGTTCCAGTTAGAGGACTGGAAAGGATCGATGATAGTATGCATAGCCCCAGTTCTTTCACTAGTTACAGCACAAATATGCATAGCTGATAGACCCATCGCAAATCCAATTTCAATTGTATTTTTATAATCAGGATGATTTTCCAGCAAGCCTAAAATTGCTTTACCTTCTAATTCATCTATGTGTGAATTAAGTAGAATAGATTTGCCATTTATATCAACTACGCTACAAGTACTATAGATTTTCTCAATTGCTTTCTTCACTTCTAAATTAATCATTTAGAATAAATTATACTAGAAACTACTTCTGAGAACGAGATTATATAGCGTAATAAAGTTGGGATCTTAAACTCATATTTTAAAGATGCTTTAAATCTAAGTTTGGCTTTTTCATTTTCTCCAAACCGTAGATAGTTAACACCTATAATTTGGTTAAACAAATGTTTTACATGAGGAGAAAGAGTTTCTGGGTGTTTATCTAAAAACCAGCTTAAGGAAGATATCATGTTCTTAAGATTTTTGGACCCACCATCAGGGGTGTCATGATAATTTACTGTAACTTTTTGAATATATCCAAAAGGCTTGTTTAGCAACTCAATTCTATGAAATAGTTCTGTGTTTTCTGAATACTTCATTTGCTCATCATACCCACCAACTTCATCAAATAGTTCCTTTTCAAGACAAAATGTTCCTGGAATTTTACTCTTAAACTTGCCTTTTTGAGGTATATGAGTAATAATACTATTCCCTGTAATTTTTTTGAGACCAGCTAACAAAACTGATCTGCCTGGGAACTCCGCTATTGCATTTTGATAAATACTAAGAGCATCCAAACTTAATTCATCATCTGCATCCAAAAAAATAAGCCAATTGGTTTTGGCTTTATTAGCTCCTAAATTTCGGGCAGTACTCACTCCCTTGTTTTCCTGTCGAAAATATTGAATCCTTGGGTCATTGATAAAATTTTCAGCTACTTGTTCGGAACAGTCAGAACTACCATCATTAACTAAAATTACTTCCCAAGAGGGATTAATTTGATTAAGCACAGAGGATACAGCACGGAGAAGCGTATGCTCTGCATTATAAAATGGAATAATTACAGAAATATCATTCTTCATTCAGAATTCCTAGCAATTGTTTGGTCCAATTTTCAAATGAAAAATGGCTTTTTACACTTTCAAAATTCTTTTCGTTATAGTCTTGGTTTAGAAGTAACTCAATTGCATTTAACCATTCTTGTGGAGATTCTGCTTCAGTCACTATGCCCAGATTCTCAAATTGGGTAAATCCTCTCGCTCCAAAAGGAGTGCAAATTACTTTACGATAATGATATAAAGCTTCAATGAGCTTTATACTACTTCCCGAACCAAAGAAAATAGGGGCTAATGCCAGAAAATGCTGTTGATAAACTTTGTCCATATCATCAACATTAACCAAGAATTGAACATCCTTTCTGTTTTGGATTAAAGTTCTTAAAGAGTCATCTGGCTCTATTACAGATACAATAGTAAGTCTAATATCAGCGTGTTTAATCTTTAGATTAGGCCAAACCTCTTCCAAAAACCAATAGATTCCATGTAAATTTGGTGGAAAGTTTAATTTTCCTACGAAAAGTAAATCCTTAGTCTCTGGCAAAATGAACTGTCGTTTCTTTTCCAATAAGATACTTTGGAATGGAAGGTTTGGGAGAAAAGAATATTTAAAAGGGAAATTCTGCTGCTTGGAAAAAATAAGGCCAGAGGCTTTAATTAAAATCTTTTTATAGGCTCGCTTATTTAATTCTAATATTTGCTTTAACCGGATTTTTTTTAGCCACTGTTTTTCAACCGCAATTTTGGTTTTCATTGATTCTACGTAATCATCATCCACATCGATGATGACCTTATCTAAACAAGGAAAATTTACAGCCGAGGAAGCATACCTGCAAAGGATCTTTGAATAATTTTTTCTTTCTAAAAATTTAGAAATATGGTTCTTATTACTTTTCACTCGCCAAAATCCAAACCCCATTTTCCTTATAAAGGAATCTGGGGACATTTGTGGCAAAAAATAAAAATCAACTCCTGGGATCTCAATGTCTTTGGTCGACAAAAAATCATTATAATTTCCCAATATCAAATAATCAATAAGATATTTTGAACTTGCTGCTTCCATTAAAGCTAAGCTTCTTTGGCGTTTACCATCGTAGGGAGGAAATGGAGAAGAATCTGCCGCAATCAACAGTCGAGGTTTCAATACAAGGACAATTTGTTCATTAATCCACCGAAAAGTCTACCGAAACGAATATGATTTCTTTTTTTTAATTGGGGAGTAAAAACCAATCTCACCAATTTCATACTTTCTTTTTTTGAATACCCCAATCTTAAAAAAAACTCTAATAATGCGTTTCCTGTTTGCTTCATAAGCTTTTGGATTTCATCTTTTTCAAAAAAGTATCCCCAAGAAAGGTAAGAAGATAGGAGCTTCCAATCACTGCGGTTGATTGACCAGTTCCATTTTTGAACTTCTTCCTGGTACCAATAAATCGCTTTATCTACTTGACCTTGATGGATCATTACTCCAAGACATCGAAAAAAATGATCTTTTATTGAGGCTACAAAATCAAAATCACTCCCAAAGTTATACGTTGCGCACTTTGGCAATCTATAATCAATATTTTTGGCCCGATGACTCACTTCATTAAGGGCCTTGTACATTATTTGAGGATTGCGGCTCATACTATTGGCCACATAACGATAACCCACTAAAACATCTGGGATTGAATATATCCTGGCTCCCATTTTACCTGCTCTAATCCAAAAGTCCCAATCTTCACAACTTTTTAATGAAGAATCAAAATTACCTAATGTGCAGGCTACAGATTTTCGGATTAAAATCGAATGGCATGGTCCAATATTTCTAGCTAGAACATCTGGCCATATCTCACAGGCTCCTTGTGGTAAGTGTACGTGATGATATCTGTCTTTTGGTTGATTAGAATACGCATAACCACAACGGAATAAATCATAATCAATATTATCCGCAATAGCTAAAGTAAATTTATACAGACAATCTTGGTACAACCAGTCATCAGCATCTAAAAAAAGCAGAAACTCACCTTTCGCGTTTCTTAACCCTCTGTTTCTTGCAGCAGAAAGACCTTGGTTATTTTGGTATTCATAATGAATTCTAGAATCTTTTTCTGAATAACATTCGCCTAAAGCACTTGTATGATCATTACTCCCATCATTCACCAAAATAACTTCCCAATTAGCTACTTTTTGCTTTAAAATAGAATCCAAACAATCTTCTAGAAATATCCCTTGATTATAACAAGGGATAATAATTGAAAATTTTGGTTTTTCAGATGCCAAAATTTTCACCTAAAACTTCTCTATAATTATCAAGTTTATTAATACCAAATTCTTGTAAAGCCATCATTTGAAATTCACTACCGCGATTTCTTAAAGCTTTATATTCAACAGAATTTTCTGTCCATTGATCATGAATTACTCCGCAAAGTCTAGTAGTTCCAATCTTTAGTTTAGCAAGCTTTGCCCTAATAAAAAAATTCTGATGCTCACCTCCTTTCAAAATTGGATTCCAACCACCAAATTTTTTAATGGCGGCTGTTTTAGCGAGAAAAAAATTGTGAGTTAGATCACAAGGAGTGACAGGATTAATATATTCAACTTTTTTAAGAACTATCTTATTCGTATTCACATCAAAAGCAGCATAATATTCCAACAATTGTCTAGAAGGGATAATCCAACCATGCTTATTAAGATATTTATTAAGATGTATGAAATAATTACCTAGTCTAGTTTTTCTATTAAATTGTCTAAAGACTCCTCCCAAAATATCCAAATTGTTTTTTTTCAATAATTCAAACATTAATGGAATTCTTGTTCTTTTATCAAAAATAAAATCATCATCGCAAAGCAAAAAATACTTTGTCTTAGTGGCATTAAGCATTCTATTTCTACCTTCTGCTGTTCCAGTATCATATGGTAAACTTATATAATCTATATTTAGAGAGGGAAAAATTTGTAAAATTTCATTTCCGTAAGGAGATTTACTATCATCAGCAATAATTATAGGCCCTCGAAACTGATATTTAGCAATAGATAGTAAAAGATTGATTAAATGATCTTTTCGTTCCAAAGTTTTTATTAAAATTGTAACTTGGTCTATATCTCTAAGACAATAATTTCTTCTAGGTTCGAAAGGGGCAAGGTCTGCAACTTTTGGCATTTGTTTAATAAAATAAGGATTTAATCCAACGTTTCAATGGATGAATATTAAGTTGTTGATTAAGACTTTTAATTTTTTTTTCATTTTGAATTAAAATACTTTGTAATAGTTCGGGATGCACTAACCTTTGATATGAAGAGCTGTGAAGCTTTGCCAATGAATGATCAGCATTTACTACTAAAAACAAATTTTGCCGGTACCAAAAATCAATACTAGAATTTTCCCAAATCAATGGTCGTACAATATCTAAAAACACATAATTATGGTTTAGAAAAAAATTCGCCCAATATTCTGGCCATTGCTCATTAATATGATTTTGTCCACCTTGTCCAGGTATAGCTGCTGAAAATAGAATGACATTTGAGTGACTAACCAAAGTTTGAATTAAAATATCTGCTGAAGATACTGGTAAATGCTCTGCAACTTCTAGGCAAACAACTAAATCAAATTTTCTATTTAAACGAAAAGGTAATTTTAAATCATGACCAAGAAACTCATTGTCGTCAATATATTTTGACAACAGCCCCTGATTAACCAAATTTGAATCTATTCCAAAAATATCATAAATTCCCAAATCCTTTGCAGCTTTAAGCCAAGTACCTATACCGCAGCCAATATCCAAAATAGATGATGGTTTATATATTTGAAAGATTAATGGCCAAATTATCTTTGCCGATTTAAGATTATGTATATCTTCAGAATGTGAATACACTATATTATATTGAGGATTGAAACAACCAATTAACATTACGATCTATCGACCCTATCTTTAATGGATCCGGTTTTTGAACATAATCAGTGTTTGAAATATATTCAAAGAACAAAGCATCTACTATATGATCATAATCCTGATATTGATCGCCAAACCAAAGGGATATGGAATATAATCCGGAATGAAGATCGGAAATATTTAAGGAAGCACTAACATATCCATATTTAGAAGGATTGGGTAAATAATTGTTTTGATGGAATCTAGGGTTTGAACCTAAAACTGGAGTTCCAACTTGATTATAAATAACCATACCAATTACCGGATAATCTATTACATTTGGAGATGAAAATCCAACTACTAATTCAAGATCCCCATTTGCCAAGTCATCTGGATTAAGAGAGCAGTAAAATATTCCTTTTCTATTACTATCTATTTTAAAAGTGCATTCAAATTTGAAACTACCTTTACCTAAGTACTCCTCAAGCACCTTTGCAGTTGGACCGTCAGAAATTACCTCACCATTACTTAATAAAATACTTCTGTGACATAATGATCTTATTGCTTCCATATTGTGACTCACAAATAAAACTGTCCTCCCCTGATTCTTACTCACATCCTCCATTTTGCCAATACACTTCTGCTGAAACTCATAATCACCCACAGCAAGTACTTCATCAATGATTAAAATTTCAGGCTCTAGATGAGCAGCCACTGAAAAACCCAAACGGACTTTCATTCCAGAGGAGTAGAATTTTACAGGGGTGTCAATGAATTTTCCAATTCCAGAAAAATCTATTATCTCATCTAATTTAGAATCAATTTCGCGACGCGTCATCCCCAAGATTGTTCCGTTCATATAGATGTTTTCCCTTCCCGTAAGCTCAGGATGAAACCCGGTACCAACTTCCAACAGGGATGCAACTCGACCATGAATTTCTATTTTGCCAGAAGTAGGTTCGGTAATCTGTGAAAGAATTTTTAACAAGGTAGATTTACCTGCACCATTCTTACCAATGATACCCAGTACTTCACCATTCTGCACCTCAAAATTTATGTCCTTTAAAGCCCAAAATACAGATTCATCTTCTACACCAAATCGGCTCATTTCCCTGAGACGTTTCAGGTTTTCCCATGGTGATCTGATTAAATTGCTTACTTGGCCTACCAGTGTTTTTGCTTTTATTTCCTTTAACCCCAATCTATAGCGCTTAGAAATACCAGTTACCTTGATCGCGATTTCACTCATTAGAAATTAGTTTAATCACTTCCAGATATTGTCTTCCATACTCTTGAGTAGGTTCCAATATATTTCCTTCAGCCCATTCATTCCAAGATTTGATAAACAATAACTGTCTATCTTTCGGTAATTTTTTAGTTTGATTTAAACAAGCTTTTAAATGTTCTGAAAAAGCTTGCGGAGAAGTATTTAAATAAACTGTCCCAGCTTCCTTTGTCCTAGGGGTGTTATCCCAATTTGGAATAGCTAACGGAAAAACTAATTTTGAACAACCGATACCAAAATCTTCCAAACATGCTCGAACAGTATGATAATATATGGTTTTCGGTAACTTGAATAACTTTCGGATAAATGGAACATTAAATACAAATCGCCGAATGATCCCTGAAAATGAATTTTTATGATATTTGTTAATATTCGATAAGTTAGAATTTATGTATCCATTAAAAAGTGTATCCTCCTCAACCCATTTTAAGCTGGATTTAACTCCTATCCAATAAATCCCTTTAAAACCTGCAGCTTTAGCTTCATTTTCAAATACCTGAGTGAAACAAAGTAAGTCTGGGATAGATTCGGGAACATATACCTGAAAGACAGGCTTTTCATTGATAGTTAAATATCTTTTATCTCGAAAAAATGGCAATAAATAATGAAAATGATTTATGTAATCTTCTTTTCCAGGATAGTGCTGTTCCTGCAACATACGATTCCCTGCACCATGCCACGTTCCTTTCCAAGACTCGTTAGCCCAACATATGCAAAACTGGATATTGGTGCTTCTATTTTTCAAAAAATCTTGAAGTGGTCCTTCTAGCAAAGTTTTACCATAACCAAACCAATAGTGATAAAACACAAATCCATCAACTCCATGATTTTTGGCGAGTTCAGCTTGTGATTCAATGACTTTAACATCTGTAAGATCATAAAAACCAAGCTCTCCAGGAAAAATAGGCTGCTTATGCCCTGGAAACAATGGCTTAGCTTTCTTTACATTCGTCCATTCAGTAAAACCACTTCCCCACCATTGATCATTCTCGGGAATTACATGAAATTGGGGAAGATAATATGCAAAAATCATCTTATTAATCTATCTGAAAAAAACTTAATAGATTTATATATAAAATAATAATAAGATTTTTCGTATGTCAGCAACTGAGTGTTATGGAATCTTTTAAAATTACATATCCCAATTGAATAAAAAAACTCTCTCTTAATAGTAAACTTATTGTGTTTAATTAAAAAATCACGAATAGAATTTTTAAGCATAATTTGATTTTCACTTTTTTCGAATTTAAAGAAAGAAGAAAAAGTAATTGAGGAGGCTTGATAATAAATGTTTGTTAAAGGAATGAATGAATATTGAACATTAGGGAATTCTTTCAAAATCCTAAACATTAAATCATACTCTTGTGTATTTATTAAGAGCTCATTCCAGCCTCCTACTTTGTTAATTGTAAACCTATTCCAGAGATTTGAACAAGTATCCCCTAATTTCCCACATAAAACCCCAGAATAAGGCTCTGTCAAGGGGCTTCTTCTTATAATCCTATTTTTGGAATGTACATAGCTGGATCCAACAACTAAATGAGTATTGTTATTTATCAAATTTAATTGAGAGGAAACTTTAAATTCAAGCAGTTCATCATCAGCATCCAGAAATTGAATCCATTCATTAGTACAAAATTTAAGACCTAAGTTTCTTGATGCTGAAGCACCTCTATTTGAGTGATTAGGATGAGTTAGAACTGTAACCAAATCATATCGTCTTTCAATATCTAGAACTAGCCCATATGATCCATCAGTGGACCCATCATCCACAATAAATATCTCATTGATTTCAGGCTGAATCAATAAAGAATTAATAGCTCGTTCCAGTGTAGTTGCGGCATTGTAAACTGGAACAACAGCAGAAACATTCATCTACTAATTTTATAAATATTTGTTTGTGAAAACATAAGGTCAAATGTTGTAGGTATGTAATCTGACTTAATTAAGTCCTTTCTTAAACCCACTAATTCAGCTTGATATTCCTTCCTATCGCCGTTATCAAAAACCAAATACCCTCCATTTTTTAGTTTAGGAAGTGACATCTTTAAACAAGCGATTCTTACTCTTCCATCAATTACAATTAGATCAAAAGTTTCATCTTCAAACTTTAGAATTGCTTCTGCATAGTTTTGATAATTATGTGCCAAATATTCCTCATCCTTATCTGAATAAAAACCGTTTTCAGAGTACTCCTTAACAGGTTCTTCCAAGGTCAAGGTCACGTTATTATAACTTGCGTCTTCTATTTTTTTCTTGATGTGTTCGTACCACCTTCTACTATGTTCAATAGATACTATTTGAGCTCCTTTTTTAGCAAAAAAAAATGTTGAAGCACCTGCTCCATATTCAAACACTTTCATTCCAGACTTTATATGCTTTTCTAAAAATGAGACAGCAGAAATAGTTAACCATGGAAGCTCCATTTCCAAACGATCACGGCGAAATCTATTCTGAACAATGTATTTTGGGAAAAATGGAAGAATCGGGACTATTGACTTGCCTTTATTCTTGGCAATTTTTAGCTCTTTATAAAACTGATGAACTAATGAAATGTAATTATACTTCTTCAATCCGAGTATGATCTTCTATTCCAATTTGAGAATTAAATACTGCTGTCAGTTTTAAAAAGAGAATATTTCCCCATCACATCTCCTTCCATGCCTCTGCTACTGCGATGGGATAATCCGATTCCAGTACATCTGCACCTTCTTTAATTACGCTTCTGTAATCTTCGGCCCTTTTTTCTAAGTCAGTTTCCTTATCGTAACTGGGAGCTGCCGAGATCATCACCTTCACTCCTCTTTGATGAAGTACATCGTAAAGCTCCTTATTTTCTGGTTTTGAAAGCGGTCCTACATATGCCATTAGTTGACCCCATGGGATTCCAGCACGTTCATAACCCGCCAGCTCTTCAAAACTCCTCACAAATGCCGAAAACATAAATCTCCGGTTACGGCTGAGGTAAAACTTCGCTTCTTCAGGTGAATGCACCGTGATCATCACATGACTAAGCGCATTCATCTTGATCAAGGTTCTCGCTGTGACCGCAAGAGGGATGTCTTTATGATCAAGATTCAATATAGTCTTGCCCTTGGCCCAACGTATCACATCCTCTAAAGATGGAATTCGATAAGGTGTCAGATTCCCTTCCACATCTTTGAGCTGAAGTTTCTGAATTTCCTCCCAAGTATGATCAATCAATTTCCCCCTTCCATTGCTGGTCCGCTCCAGGTCCGCATCGTGAAAGAGAACAATCACTGAATCTTTCGTCCATCTCGGGTCCACTTCAAAGATTGCCGGTGTATGACGCAGCGTATTTTCCAGCGCCTCAATGCTATTTTCTGGAAATCCTGGTACTGTCCCTCCTCTATGTCCTGCAATAATGGGAGCGTCACCTTGTTTGTATTTGAAAAATGAATGTAATTCGGCAGGAGACTGTGGAGCGATCCGATGGATGTCCTGAGCACAAAGGCTACCGAGAAGCAAAAAGCCTATTAAGAAAAAAGAAAGTGCTTTCAACAGAAGATTATTGATTGTTATTGGCAATGTATGATGTAGCAAAGTCACACTTTGTAAAGTGGGAACCGTCGTGTTCTGTACTGATTAGCACATTAAATTTTAAAAAACTATCAGTCAATCGTATCAGTTAACAAGATATTAAAATTGACGCAAAACTCTTTTAAAACAGCGCTATTTTATTCAATTCCATCAAAACGTAGCTTCGCCCTTTCAATCCCACTTTCAGCATCCTCCACAGCGGTTGGATTTATAGGAATTAGCGTCGAATCCGGTAGTATGGCAACCAAAAGCCAGTTCTGGCCTTTCTTAATTAGGCGCACAGAACTGAGTAATAAATTTACTCGGTTGGATGATAAAAGCAAATAGTTGAAGCCTTAAAGTTGAGTAGCTTGTTGAATAAGTAAGTTTAGTCGGTGTGGACAGTCGCAGTCTTTCAGTGGACACTGACAGTGGACAGTCGCAGGAGGTAGTCAGAATAGTCTAATCATGTATGAACTTTGGGTAGTGATTACTGAACACTGAACAGTATAAATACAGATTGCTTCGTACCTACCGATGACGTTTTATGTATTATATTGACTTACAATAAATTAATAACCCATTTTTTTAGCTGCTTTCGAACGTCATCTCCATTTGTGCATTTTCTAAATTGTTAAGCCTCGCAATGACGACAACTGAATACTGAACAGCGAACCGACAACTGTTCACTGAACACTGAACACTGAATACTGGTTACTGAACACTGAACACTGATCACTGAACATTCCTGCATTTATTTTCAATAACCTACGCAACCAATTTGTAAATTCCCTTGTACGGTCTAAGCAAGCTTGGCAATGTGAAATCTAATAATCTGGACAAAAAAATCTGGCAAGGTCTGGTTGACAACAACCGTAAGGACCAGGAGATACTGTATAGACGCTATTACAGTTATGGAATGAGTATATGCCTTAGGTACACTTCCACCCGGGAGGAGGCTAAAGAGATGCTCCATGATGGTTTCATGATCCTATTTTCCAGTCCAAAAAAATACGATCCCGATCAGACTTTCAAACCCTGGTTTAGAAGAGTATTGGTTAATCTATGTATCAACTATTATAAAAAGCAACAGAAACAAATCCATGAAACTGGTTTTGAGACCGTTCCTGAATCAAAAGATTCCCAGCCAAGCCCGTTGGATACGATGCAATATGATGAATTGGTACAACTGATCCTCAAACTACCGCTTGCATACCGGACGGCATTCAACCTGTACATTCTCGAAGGATTCAGTCATGAAGAAATAGCAGTTATGCTGGAAATCAGTACCGGGACTTCCAAATCCAACCTTTCCCGGGCACGGGAAAAATTAAGAGAGTTGTTAAAAACAAAAAGCCATGAGCAAGAAGTCCTACGATAGGAGCGACCAGGAGCTGGATGATATCCTGCGGAAAATATCCGACTCGGCTGAGGTTCCCTTTTCAGAGGAAGACTGGGTAGACATGAAGGCACGATTGGATAAAACCGCCGGTCCTTCGCCTGCTTGGCTACTAAAGGGAATAGGTTGGGGAGGAGCTTTACTCCTGGCAGGCATGATTTCGTGGTTAATAATCAGTACCCCAGAGAAAAATCAGAATGTAAATCACACAGAAAATGCCTATGAAACATCTCAAAAACAGCTGAAAACTGAAACAGAGACCCCTGAACGGGCTAAAGAAACTCAATCTACAACCCTTTCCCCTCCTATTACAGCGCAGCCACTAAAAGCCAAAGGCAATGAAAATAGATCGGTGAACCATTCATCAGGTTCATCAAGAGATTATCAAGGTTTAGACAATAAACAGTCAGTGGGTAAATCTTCAGCGTCAGATCTTCACGTTAATTCCGACTTCTTGGCTCCACAATTTTCACCTGTAATTTGGCAAAGAAACGGCACTCCTCCCTTGGATTCACTAGATCTGAGGCCCCACCAAAGTGCTTTCCAAAATAGAAAGATTACAGAGACGGACACAGCGCAAGAGAAATTAAAGGAAAAACGGCCCTATGGGTTTGGTGGTAGATTTAACTTATCGATACAAGCAGCACCAGATCTTAGCGGGGTCAAATTAAACCAGGTCGGAAAGGCAGGTCAAGCAATTGGCATAGGTGTAGAATATTTTCTACGGCCAAGATTCAGTGTTGCAAGTGGGGCATTTTACTCCTTCAAGCCTTACACGACAGAAGGTGGGGATTTAGGAGGCTATGGCAAGCAGCCGGATCGGGTAATTGGTGAATGTGACGTATTCGATATCCCCCTCAATCTGCGATTTTACCCTATTGAAGGAAAACTTCAGCGGGTCTTTGCAAGTGTAGGGCTTTCCTCCTACCTCATGCTCAAAGAACATTATAAACTGGAATATCAGAATACTGGAACAGGCTACCCATATTCCAGAGAAATAGAGGTGAACGGCGCAAATAACCATTTCTTTGGAGTGGTCAATGTCAGCGTGGGCTATGAACGGAAATTGGGAAACCAAGTAAGTATACAAGTAGAACCTTACTTCAAAGTACCAATTAATGGAGTAGGTGAAGGGGATATTTCACTTAAAAGTGCAGGACTATTTGTGGGGCTAAAATATTATCCCCGACGGCGAAACATAAACTAACAATTCATATAACCAATAGTGCCAAGCGCCCCTTTCTCAAGGGGTACTGGAAATTTATTTTGTAAAAAAACTAAATCCACCACATCATGAAAACGAAAATTCCATCTCAAAAACTCCAATGGGCAATTATGGCAAGCATTTCTGTGCTGCTCCTCATTTCCATCTCCTGTTCTTCTGAATCAGAAGACATGTTGCCCCCTCCTACTGCCAACAGGTGCGAAGACAGTACCGCTTCTCTTTCAGCCGATATCCAACCCATTATCCAGACCAACTGTACAGGTTGCCATACTGCAGGTACAGGAAGAGTTGACTTTACGGTCAAGGATAATATCATCCAATATGCCAGTGCTATCCGCACAAATACGCAATCGGGAACTATGCCGCCACCTGCTTCAGGTAGAACCCTCACTGACGATCAAAAAGAACTGATTTTTTGCTGGGTTGAAAATGGCGCCAAAGACAACTAAACTATGAAATCTTTATTGCTATTGTCCTTGTTGCTATTCCAGGTAATACCTGTGGATGGTCAGGTGCTGAATTCGCAATCCGGTCATGTACGTTTTTTTAGTAGTGCCATGCTAGAGGATATCAGTGCTGAAAATGATCAGGCAACTGCAAGTTTTAATCCAGCGACCGGAGAGGCAGTTTTTTTGATTCCCATCGCAGGATTTGAGTTTAGGAAGTCATTGATGAAGGAACACTTCAATGAAAACTATCTGGAATCGGAAAAATATCCGGAAGCATATTTTCAGGGGAAAATCTCAGGATATTCTCCAGAAAGCCCAAAATCCGATGCTGTAGCCGAAGGGGATATGACTATTCATGGTGTAAAAAAGCGGGTGACAATTCCTGGTACGATATCCAATCAGAATGGAAATATACTACTGGAAGCAGTCTTTAACGTGGTCTTGGAAGACTACAAAGTTGAAATCCCACGGCTGATGTTCCAAAATATTGCCGAAGAGGTAGAAGTCTCTGTAAAATTTGAATTTAAACGTCCCCACTAATGAACTTGCAAAAGCTATATCTATCGCTGTTCCTTCTACTTGTAGTGTTCTCTGCCCAATCCCAAGATATGCTGGAGCAGTTGAGGTCCCAAACTAAACAAGCACCGGAAGTTGTGATGGGTACCTTCAAAGGGACCCGGATAATCAATGGTCAATCTATCGAAACCAGAGGAAAAGGGAATCTGGATGTAATTATCTCACATCGGTTTGGCCGAATAAATTCAGGAGCATACAACCTGTTTGGCTTGGATGATTCAAATGTAAGGTTGGGCTTGGAGTATTCTATTTCTGACCGGATTACTGTGGGATTTGGAAGAAACTCGGTGAACAAAGTGTATGACAGCTTTATTAAAGCGAGAATTCTAGAACAGAAAAAGCAGGGAATGCCAATCTCAGCTACCTGGGTCAGTGATTTCTCTGTGTATACGCTTAAGAGGCCGGAACTACCCATGGATTTCTCACGAAGGTTGCGTTATGTCCATCAACTATTGCTGGCACGAAAGTTTGGATCAGCATTATCGCTGCAACTCATGCCCAGTTTTGTCCACCGAAACCTGGTGCCTACTCAGGAAGATGCTAATAATCTTGCGGCCCTGGGGATTGGTGGTAAAGTGGCGATTTCTAATCGGGTGAATTTAACAGGAGAATACTACTATAGGTTTGGTAAAGATCTACCAGGATACAACTCGCTGGGCATAGGAGTAGATATTGAAACTGGCGGGCATGTCTTTCAACTGCATCTCACCAATTCAAATGAAATGACCCCATCTGGTTTTATCCCTTCTACCCAGGGCAATTTCTTTGATGGGGATATTCATTTCGGATTTAATGTGGTGAGATCCTTTCAAACGGGAAAGAACAAGAAAAAAATCGGGGAGAAAAATCAAATGTAAACGATTAGCAAAAGTATCACTGGGTGCTGTCTTAGAAGAAGCCGTCATTACGAACAGCGTTCATAATCATATCTATTCATTTTAGGAAAATTTCCTGCCTGATCTTTACTCGCAATGGCGGTTAATTAGACAGCCTTTTATACATATTAGAAGTCAGTTCGGGTAGTTCTGAGTGATGGAGCTATATTAATAAAAAAGAGCTAGAATGCACTTTCTAGCTCTTTACCTTTTGCTAAAGCCGAACCTGTGCTGGATCGGATAGACGACATATATAAGTGGTATGGAAAGCCGCTCTTTTTATGTTAAAACAGTCTTCTTCCAATAATGGTACACATAATCCCGCTCCACTACTTTGTATCCTAATGACCTGTAAAGCTTACAGGCCGGAAGATTGTTTTCCTGAGTCGGAATTTGCATGGTGACTGCCCCAGATTTATTAGCGTGCCATTCGGCAGCCTGAACCAATTTCTTCCCCCATCCTCGGCCCTGGTATTGCTCAGCAACTGCAATTAAACCAATAGAAGCTTTTTCATTTTCAACCCCAAAGGTCACCAGTCCTTCCAGATTTGAGGGAGACAAAATGTGGTTCCCTTCAAAAGCTTTGCTGATCCAGATTTTGTAGAGTTTTTCAAATTCTTCGTTTTGAAGCCTTGGATCAGTTCTAAATCTGGAATACTTCCCACTCAAATATGCCAAATCTTCCACTTCTTTCGTGAGCGGCCCAGCATAAAAACTAACTTCCGGAACTTCATTCACGTTTTCCAGACTTTTTTCGAAGATGATTTTGGTATCTACTAAGTGTAAATTTGGATTGTTGAACGTGAGCGGAGTTTTGGAAAAGAGATAAAGAAGTTGATACTCCTGTGCAAATTCCTGCAGCTCTTCTTCTTTTGGATCGTCCCCGATGATGATTTTGCCCACTGGGTAATTAAAAAGCTGTGAATCAAAAGGAAGGGGGATGGCGGTCATGAATGGGGTATTTTTTTATAAAATTGGTTCTACCAGGAATTTAATGGAGCTCTTCCATAATTAAGAAAGCCAAACAGCAACAATGTGCTCAGTTCAAATCTAAAAATATATCAACCACATAGAAACATAGGTTTTATTGATTTGGGAAAGCACTGAGATACGCTTTCACAAAAGTCTTTTCTTTCCCCCGAAATATTTCATCATGTCCTCCCGAAATCCTTCGGGACAGGCTGAAGGGTTCCGGGAGGGCAAGCTGAATATGTTTATACAGTTAAAGTTTTTAAAAACTCTTGGGGCATCGCACTAGTTTCATATAGGTCAGAAGCTACACTTCATACACAGGCAATTACCTTCACGGATATCAGTTCCACGATCAAGCTGTCTCTACTAATAAATCCCACCTAAAATCCATGATCAGTCATTTACCTTTGTACTATGCTGGTACTTTTATCTCTGTGAGTCCCGATTGTTATCGGGATCCTATGCTATAACTCCTCTTTCAGGCATTAACCTATGTACCTATGTGGTATATCTTTTCTGCTATGAAATAGACAACATCTCACATTAACTTAAAGGGAGAATCATAAAATTAAGTTTGCTACAGTTACTAAAGCAAACAAAACAATGGAGAAAAAGGGGAACACCACAAGTTTTCTTTATTTATTCTTTTAAAAATCGCCTACTTTCTTTTCTACAATATAAATAGGTCTGTTTTTGACTCCCTCAAACGTTTTACCGATGTACAGTCCTACCATGCCCAAAGTTACCAAAAGAAAACCGGTAAGGACCCAAAGTGATATGATCAGGCTGGCGTAACCGGCCACTACAATATCTCCATGCAGGTACTTGTACAAGGTAAATAAAGCAAAAAGGAACCCTGTGCACGCAATAAAAAATCCAATTTTGACCGTCAAGCGGATTGGTTTATCGGAATATGCCAGCATAATATCCAACGCAAGGTTAAAGAGCTTCTTATAGGTATAATTACTACTGCCCTCTTCCCGTTCGGCATGTACTACATTCAACGTAGTCTGCCGAAACCCAACCCACTTCACCATTGTGGGAAAGTATCGGATACGCTCACGCATGGATACAATCTGTTGAATGACTTTTTGATGATAAATTCCAAAATTACTAATGCTTTCATCCTGATAGGAACCAGTAAGCCAAGCCAAAGTCCTGTAGAACAGTTTGGATGTGAACTTCTTGAGGAAATTATCTTGCCTATTGGACCTTCTCGCCCATACTACCTCATATCCCTCCTGAGCCTTGGCCCATAGATTAGGGATTTCTTCCGGCCTGTCCTGTAAGTCGCAATCCATGACCACGACCCATTCTCCTCTTGCTGCATCCAACCCAGCGGTGATGGCATAATGCTGACCAAAGTTTCGGGAAAGTTTTATGCCTACGACTTCCGTATACATTGCGGAAAGCTGTTCAATTTTGCTCCAAGAATTATCAGGGCTTCCATCATCTACCAGGATTATTTCAAAATTTTCAACTGGCATAGCACTCCTAATTCTTGAGATGAGTTCATCCAGGATATTTTCAGCGCGGTATACGGGTGAGATAACGGAAATCAAGTGAATTGGAGGCTTTTATTGATTGCGAACGCTAATTATCTGTTTTTCCATTGGGTGATTACAAATTCCTTCTTACGCGGAATTTAAAGGAGTTACGATTTGGGTATTGAACTTAGGCGACATCTGCAAAAATCCGCTCCATTCGCCGGAAATACATCATCCCGAAAACAAATAGAATCAAAGCTACCACTGTACCCGGCCAAATCCACTCCCAAGGCATTGGACGTCCCAAAAATGCTGCCCTAAACCCTTCTATTACACCTACCATAGGATTAAGAACATAGAAATTTTGATATTGTTCAGGAACTGCTGTGGTACTGTACACGACCGGAGCAGCATAAAGCAACAACTGAACGACAAATGTCAAGGCGTGTTTTACATCACGATATTTAACTGCCATTGCCGATAGCATCATTCCCATACCCAGACTGCACATCAGCAACTGCAGTATCAAAAGTGGCAATACCAACAGTCCCCAACCCGGAGTCACCTGAAAATAGACCATCATAAAAATCACCACCACAAAAGCGATCACAAAATCCAATAACTTTGATAGTATAGAAGAAAGAGGTAAGACCATCCGGGGAAAATATACTTTGGTAATCATGTTGGCATTTTGAATCAACGAATTAGCTGATTCGGTCAGCGTTCCCGAGAAATAATTCCACGGCCAAAGCGCCAGATAACTAAAAAGAATGTAAGGAATGCCATCAGATTCCACTTTCGCCAGGTTTCCAAAAACCACAGTGAATACCAGTGTAGTAAACAAGGGCTGGATAATGGCCCAAGCCACTCCAAGGACAGACTGCGCATAACGGGCTTTGATCCCCCGTAGCGTAAGAAAGTAGAGTAAATCCTTATATCTCCAAAGCTCCTTAAAATCGATCAGTTGCCACCCAGAAGTTGGGGCAATAACTTTATAATATTGCTTCGGTTCAGTAGACACTAGTTGTATTTAGTTATATGATAACCTACAGTGATGGCAGCGCACCTGCCTTTTACGTTGCAGGATGGAAGACCTGCCTCTGTGGTTGAGAGGCCGAAGATGGATGACAGATGTGATCTTGATAGTAGCGCTGTCCGAACCTAATGTTCTTTAAATCTGGCTCTTTAGGCATTTACTTTCCGTAAACCAATATTCCCTGAATATTCCCGGGATCGGTTTCCAGTATTTCCACTTTTACTTTACGCTGGATCTTTTCGTACGTTTTATCAATTATAAATGCGAGATATTTCTCATCCAGTTCCTTACCTATCAATATCATATGGATAGTTCCAGAGTCTATCCCACGGGCATAATCGCCTATAATTATAGCTTTCTCTACATTTCCCATTCGCAGCACGATCTTTTCCATGAGCTCATCCAAACCAAGAAACTTGCTCACCATGGCTTTGATTTCGGTATAAAAAGGATGCAGTGAATTTGCATGATAGACCTTGGTTTTACCTTCACTTTCTGCCAATAGAAGCCCTGCCTCAGTAAGTCTGTTTAATTCTACCCGGACTGAATTGGTGGATTCATCAAATTCTTTTGCCAACGACCGCAGGTAACCAGAATTAGAATGGGAGAAAAACTTCAGAAGAAGCTTGATGCGCGTTTTAGATGTGACTAGAGAATCTAACAAGGTTGAGATAAGATAAAGTGCGTGTAGAGCTGATGGTCAGTCCTTGAAAAATAAGCATTTGAACGATAAAGCTTCGCCCCTTCACTTCCAGAGGAAATTAGCCAATGAGTAAAAAAATTACTCGTTGTTTAGCAAATTTACTTGAGTTGCTGGTTTTTGCAAATTGAAACATCAATATTGCATGCACTGCGTCCCAATTGGAGATTGATAAATAATTACTAATCTTTAGCATAAAAAGCACCTAAAGAATAAGTACTACCCTGAAATAACTTATGAATCCAGTGAAAATTGAGAAAGCTTACTTTTTATTATTCTTTATTGCCATCATTCTTGCTACTTATGTCTACTTCTTGAAATTTTTGGATTCCAATTATCGCCCTTTTTATGGTGATGCCTATTTCTATTTCAAGAACTCTGAAAAATTTTACTTGACAGGAAGTTTATCAGCAGCCTTCACCTACAGTGGTTTTGGCGCTCTACTACTAAAAGCTGATGCGCATGGACCAGCATATCCTCTCATATATGGAATTATTTCAAAAGTACTTACATGGAATAATCTCCTTATTCCAGCAGTAAATTTAGCTACCATTCTAACAGCAACATTAGCACTTTGGTATTCTCAAACTATAGCTAAGGAGAAAAAAATAATGCAAATTCTATTAATTTTTGGAAGTCCCATTACACTGTTTTATTTAATTACATATCTACCGGAACTAATTCATATAGCATGCGGCGTCGGTCTTTTTCTGTTTTTTCAAAATTACTTAAAGAACAATACCAGACAAAATCTAATAATTATAATGATCTATATCATTATAATTGGAATGATTAGAAGCACCTGGTTCTTTGCATTTTTTGGAATTATCAGTATTTCAAGCAACTTAAAAACATGGCAGAATTCAACACTTTTAGTCACCGCATTTATCCTACCATTTATATTTCAATTATTATTTCATGAGCAAGTCCCAAATACGTTCTCCAACTTAGACGGTTTCATTAAGTCGAAGGAATATTCAGGTGTCTTTTATTCCATTTTCTATAATATAAAAAGAAACATTTATTTTGCTTTTACTTACTCAGAAGGTTATTTTTATACGATACAAAAATTATGGATACTAAGTACTTTAATAGCTGCTCTAATATTTTATAAAAAGGAGGCAATCATTAAAGCTGGACTTGTGATGTTGAGTATCACCATATTATTTAATATTATATTATACAAGAACTATAGTTGGGTTGATCTCAGAATGTACACAAGTCTTACCATTTTTTTGAATCTTGGAATTATCTCAAGTATGCAAAAATCTTGGTGGCCTACCCTTCTGGTAGGAATGAACTTAACTTCGTTTCTTTTAATTCTTCCTCTTCAATGCAAAATAATACAAACGAGATTAAATCCAGATATAAAGAAATTTCCAAAAAATGTATTAAATGAACTTAGACAGCTTGATTCTCCCCTGATCCTTATAGACAACAAACTATTAGATGAATATGCTCTAGAAGAACTTCCGATTATAGGCCTTGATGGAAATCCAATCCAATATGAGCTTCCATATTATGAATTGGAAATGAAGCAGCCAACTCACATAGTTTTCGAAGAAAATGATCAGCTTAAAGTTCGTTCTATAAATATCCTGGCCCAATAACCAACTCCTAACAAGACCTGAACAGTATAGATGCTGAAAACCGCAATGTACTTAATTTTCAGATTGTTCTCTGACGCAGTAAATTCCCGCAGTACATGGATCAAAATGCTCAAAGAGTTCAAAAACAAAGCTATTGGAACCTGCCAATAAAAGTTGCTGTGAAATTCCCTATAGCCTGTTTCAGCTAAAAGAAAAAAAACAAGAAGTGAGAAGAGCAACAGAATAAGGGTAAAATTGAAAAAATTAATGTGAAAAGCCTCTTTCCTCCAGAAAATTAAAAATGTCAGCAGTAATGGAAAACTGGATATAAAATCAAAAACTGGTTCATGGGAAAAAAACAGCCATACTCTAAAAGGCCTTATTACTACATTGGACCTTTCTTCAACGGTATAAAGTTGATCAATCATTGGGTCCCATGAAAAAATCAAATACTTTTCAGCTAGGATTAGCAAAAACAAGACAAGGACTAATCCCAATGATTCAAAGAAGTGCTTAGACAATTTCCTATCTTTAACTATCACGTACAAAGGCAAGGCCGGAATATAACAAAAAAGAAAACTTGGCTTGATTAACAGTATTAAGATGCCAATGACGCCCATTATATAAAGAGTCTTAAGTAAAGGATCTTCCACCCATCTTAGAGTATAATGAGTAAGAAGGATACAAAGTGGAAACACACAAATTAGGGTAGAATTATGCCAAATCGTCTGAGTAAACTTTCCTAAATACCAAAACTCCCCATCTATAATTGGAATATAAATAGGGGAAACAAAAAGAAAAGACAGCGTTATTAAAAAAACTAGCTTCTTTTTAATATTCAAAGAATGGGCAATCCATTTATAAACTAGCTTATATTTCCACCAGTAAAAAAATGTAAGAATCAGTATGGAACTAACTACATAAGGATACTTGATTCTTATAAATAAGTCTACTACATAAATTGTAAAATAATATCCCGGAGGTATTGGAAAGTAACCTTTAGCCAGATAATCAATTAAAAAAGAATTATGAGATTTAGAATCTATAAAGCCAACATACTTAAATAGAAAAGTTATAGTACCTAAGAACAATACAATAATCGCTAAATCCAAAATCAGAAGCTTTAGGCGAATCGGTTCACTTTTCATTTTTTTATCTTAAAATTCATATGGAAAATCCAACATAACTAGACCATCTAATACAATAAGCAAAAATCCATTTTCTGGTAATTACAGGTCCAAACAGCAATTGTAAATACTTTATCTAGTCTATTTTTACCAGTATATGAATTAGAAATCACTCTCATATCATCCTTACCTCTTATTTCAAACTTTCCTTTTGGTTGGAAAGGTATCTAACTCCACCACTCTCAAACAAAACAAACAGTATTTTGCTTTTACTTTCTCCATAAAATTTGAATTTGATCACCCATAGGAGCCTGAATATTCTTTTTAGAAAAATCCCCTTTAAAAATTGAAGGCAAGGAATCTTTAGGATATAAAAGAATACAATCTAACTGATCAGAAGAATCCATAAAGTACAGGAGCTGATTGCTGTCCCAAAATCCAGGAGACTTAGGGGACATTTTTCCCAGTAGGTAAGTAATCCCAGGTATCCTGTAAAGTGCTAAAAGTTCTCTTTGACCACTAACAAAAGGTTCAATTGTTTGCAATAGTGTTATTTGGTCAGAAGTAAGCTTAATTTCCTTCCCTTTTTTATATATCCATTTCCTTCTGGCCAGCCAAAGAGATTCTTGTTCAAAAGGATTAATCCAAATACCATTTCCAATTAATATCACAGTCATTATAGCAACACCAAAATTAATCCGGTCATTGGATTTATACTCAAGCTCTCTAATTATAAGTAATGCGATCATCCAAAAGCCCCAGTAGTGAATCCCTAGTCTTAAAAAATATACATTACTCCCGAAATGTAGGATAAATGGAAAAGCAAACAATAGCGTTAACAATGCCTTTTGATGAAAATCCAACTTAATGCTTTTTCCACTCAGCAAACAATAGGCTGTTGCAGCTGCAGTGCTCAACAATACTATATGATTAATTTCATCCGTAATGGTGGTAGCGTAACTCACCAAAATCAAAACGCAAATACCAAAGATGAAGGCCCACTTTGAAAATGGGCTACCTATCCTATTCAAATATCCTGCAAGCAGAAAAGGTAATATTACAATGGAAGACCATAAAAAACCGACAAAAGTATATTTCGCAAGCGAAAGAAAATGATAATCAGGCCTAAAGGCTAACATTCCCTTAGCCTCCAGTGCTCTTAAAATTCCTGAGTCCCCTAATATCCTAAAGAACAACAATTCAACTATTAGTAAGGGGATTGCTAACACAATTAACCATTTCAGCATCTTTCTTGATCCCTTGGCTTTCCATAGGATGATGAGGGTGAGTAATCCAAGAAGGAAACATACCGTTATCTTACTATAAAATAGGAGTGCTAAAATGAAGCCTAGTAATACTACTTTTCTGGTATCCAGTGAGCGATAAGAAATCACAGCCAACCACATGCATCCACACATCAGATTGATGGAATTGTAAGAAAGGGTTTGGGGTAAAAAGCCATAGCTCGCAAATACGCCACATAGAGAAATTAAAAATTTAATCCACCCGTTCTTTGAAGAACCGGTGAAATTGTTCCAGAAAAACGCCAATGCGAATGCAGACACAAAGCATGAAAGCAGTCTTAAGATTCGAAGTCCTATCAGACCAAACTCCACTCCAAGTACTTTGTGAAGCAGCTTGAAAAATAAATCATAATTAAAAATTCCTGCAACATTCTCTTGGTCTGGAACAGCTAACAGTGCATATAATCCTTCATCAGAAATATCAAATCCACGGGACATCCCGAGTAGTATCAGCACCAACGAAATCAGGATTGAAAGTAGAATATACCTATGCATTTAATTTAAAAATCGAACAATGCATATAACTAAAATTTTCATATCAATCGACTAAAAATTATATCAAAACTAAGTAAAAGACAATTTTGTGGATAACTTAATACTGTTAAAACAAAAAAATACCCTGTACAGGGTATTTTTTTTCGGTTTGCACTGCATACCTTTAGGTCAGGGTGATTAAGCAACTTTTTACAACACTTTTACTAGAACTTCTTTAAGGGATCTTTTTCTATTATTTTTTAACCCCTTATTTCATCTGTTTATAATTACTTTTTATGGTCCAATAGCCTCTCCCAAACTGGTTTCGGGAGCATCCCCAAGTAATCATTCCACTGAGTAACACCAAAGGTCATGCCTGCCTGAAGCAGACAGGCTTGCCTGAGGCAAACAGGAACGACTTCTCTTCCTATTGCTGAATCTTCTAATAATACCTGACTTCACATTGAGGATTTGATGCTTTGAAGCTATCCACTGACCGCGAATTGATGCGTGTATTAAAGCAAGATAGTTTCTTCAAATTCGGTAAGCCTTCAATTGGTCTAAGTGAACGTAAATTAGTACTGGCAACATCCAGTTCTTCCAAAGCAATTAAACCTTCCAGTCCTTTTAGATTTTTGAGATTGGTTCCGGACATGTTTAATACCTTCAACGACATCAGGTTAGCCAATGGACCTAGATCCTCTATACCTGTATTACTGATATCGAGATTTTCCAATTGAGAAAGTACTGCTACTGGGGAGAAATCAACCACAGGTACTTGAGAGATCTTCAAATTCTTCAACAATTTCAACTCTCTAAGTGGTTCGATATTCCTCAAAGGTGCATCAAAGATTGATAGTGACCGAAGGTTCACAAAGGCAGTCAGAGGCTGTATATCAGCTACAGTAACGCGCTCAAAAGATAAGCTTGGCTTTTCGGTAAGTGCGTGAAGCTCTTTGGTGGACGGCGACTCGGAAAGCTTGTACTGACTTGTCAGAATTTCCTTCCACTCACTATCCAGTTCAGCCCACCAGGTAGACAGCATATCTGTACGATAAACAATTATCAGGTTTGGCTTCTGGATCATCATTTCAGGTACCTCTTCTTCAAATATCTTTGATCCGTTTACATTGAGGTACTCCAATTTTGGTAATTCAGCTAGTCCAAGGATACTTTCAACAGGACTTCCATCAAGCTCAATTTCTACTAGTGCTTCATTTGACTTAAGCGGAGCAACATCTTTAATCTGCGTGTCTTTCCCAACTATATGAGTAAGTGTCTTCACTTCACTCAATGGGATTAGATCAGCTACTGGATTATCAGAGAAATCGATGGATTTTAGTTTTACAAATCTGGTCACCGGGTTAAGTGATTCAATGTCTGCTCCGCTTATATCCAACTCCTCTAAGCCGATGGTCTGCGTGAGTACTTCTACGCTTGGGTTATCACTTGTAATGCCCGGGTTAGCTTCTTTGAGTGTAGCTTTCCAAGCATCAGACAGTCCACTCCACCAGCTTTCTAAATCCTTCACATGGTGAATGAGTAGGACTTTCGAATTGGTACGAATAAAATTATCGGCAGCAGCTACTGAAAGTTGGGTCTGATCTGCAAGTACTTTCGTAAGTTGCGGCTTACCACTTATGGGACCCAGATCTTTGACATCGGTACCTGTAAGGTCAACAACCTCCAAATTTTGTAATGGCTCCAGTGGAGAAAGATCCTGAATATTTGTTCCAGATAGGTTAATGACCTTCAAAGACGACAGCTCATTCAGAGAGCTGAAGTTGATCAGGTAATTATTACTGATGTCAAGATGCTCCAGCGCTTTTAGTTCCTTAATATTTTCCGCGTTGTTGAATCCGCTTTGAGAAATATATAGACTCTTCAGACTATCAAACTCATTCAAGGCAGCAAAACTCATAATCGGGGTCTTTTCTGCCCGTACTGAGCGCAAGGACTTCAGATTCACGAGTTCATTGATGTCTTTAATCTGAGTTTCAGAGATATCGAGATATCTGAGTCTATCAGAGTATTTAATAAACTGGATATCAGAGGTAGGTGTATTGGATACATCCAGATACTCTAAGAATGTCACATTCGAAATTGGACCCAACTCTGTAATCTGTGTATTGCTAAGATTCACGTATTTGAGTGAGCGCATTGCTTCCAGTGGGCTCAGATCCAATAATGAATCTGTTCCAGAAATATCAAGAGAATCTACTTCTACAAACTGATAAAGTTGATTTAAGTTAATTGAGTCATACTCAGAAAGAGAAAATTGTTCTCTAAAATATTGCTGCCAATGAGGATTGAGTGCTCCCCACCATTCCTGAAGCTCTTCATCCCGGCTTACTTTGGTGGTATAAATACTGGCAATCTTGAGCTCTTGAGTCTTGTCATTCAAGTTGACTTCAATAAACCTAGGTTTAGTATTGGTGATTTTTTCACCATTAATTCCAGTACCTGTAAGCGTCCGATCAAGAGACGCCACAAAATAAACTTCGCCATTATCCATTTGATTGGCTTTGACATCCCTGATTTTAAATTTGAAATCGACATTTTTGTAGAAGAATTCAATGTCTTTCATGTAGGAAGTCACATCTTTATTAGTGACTACTTTCCGATCTAACAGCAGATCGTCTTCTACCTGAACTTGCCCATCCCTGAAGATCTTCAAGTAACTTTCGCGGATCACCACATCCTTATCTCTAGGCTGGGTTTCCGAAGAGCCAATAGTATTGAGCAAGTATTCCAAAAAACGGACTTGATCTTCCACTTTAGTAGAATACTCTTTTATTTCGTCCTTGGTATATCCCTTTATAGTTTGGGAGAATGCAGCAGTAAAACTGGCACAAACGAAAATTATGCTTAGATAGATGGTCTTATTCCTGATCATAAATATACTTCAGTATAGCCTGTTTATCGCCAGGATTTAACTTTACAAGATTTCCTATTAACCAGCCGGTATTAAATCCTGGTCTATTAAATTGATCCACTTCAAAATACCAACCTTCTATTTGGAAGAAATGGAATTTTACACCTGATACCGTTTCAAACCTGAGGGTATTTTGCTTCATTTCATATAGAAACAAAGTCAGATAATCCGGCTTGAAGGATGTTCCAG
>Ga0307414_10000221_pt1 | contig 37491 bp, 35 predicted proteins | sample DK1Ometagenome_FD_203804 | JGI IMG/M metagenome (GOLD analysis project Ga0307414, IMG submission 203804) | Maize rhizosphere microbial communities from greenhouse at UC Davis, California, United States - DK15-O-3 | ecosystem: Host-associated > Plants > Roots > Rhizosphere > Soil | place: USA... | reverse complement strand
AGAGTTTCTTATCTCTTGAAATGGTTCCGTTAACCTTGATATTTGGAATATTGTTGTAATCAACGTCAACGTCATACCATCGTTCAATTTGTCTCAAGACTTCCTGCAAAGCTGCTCCTTTAAACTGGAACTCATTTGAAGTCCATGCTGTAAAAGGTTCGGTATCTACGGAATTTATGGCAAAACCGTCATTGACTAGCTTAGCTTGCTGGCCGGGAACAAGTATCACAGTTGCCTTGTCACGGTTACTTAACAATTCAACTCGTCCGCTGACTAACGTTGTTCTGACAGCAGGCTCATTGGAATAACTGTTGATATTAAACTTAGTTCCAAGCACCTTAAGCTGTTGGCCGTTCGATGCAACAATAAATGGCTTTGCTTTATCGTGTGCTACTTCAAAATAGCCTTCTCCCTGTAGCTCCACAGATCTGTTATTGGCTGTGAATTTCGTAGGATATCGTAGCGAAGACTCTGCGTTTAGCCAGACTTTGGTACCATCAGGAAGAGTTACTTTATACTGTCCTTTGCGTGGCGTTGTGAGTGTTGCAAACTGCACTTTATTTGATATTGCTGTACCATCCATATAGGATGTTCCCTGCTCATCGATCTTTATCGCTTTTTTATTACCCGCAAGATTGATCACCTGACCATCCTCAAACGTAAGTGTTGCTTTATTAGTTCCGGGCAGAACATCTTCTGTTATTGTAGCTGTCGCTACTTCTGTTGGAAATATCTTATCCGACTGGTAATATTTATACAACCATAAGGAAATGGAAATGGTAAAAAGTACAGCGGCAGCTGTAAGCCAGTACCGCCATAAGGATGTTGGGCGATTCTTAGCTATCAATGTATGCAACTTTTGAAGTTCCTCGGCAGTTGTAGAATTAGCAGCATCTCGCTTCAACAGCTCCATGGCCACATGTTCCTGATCTTTCAATTGCTCAAAAAACACCCTATTCGAACTGCTCTGGTTGAGCCAGACCTCGACAGTCTTCTCCTCTAAGGCAGTAAGGTCTTCTCCCCTTACAATCTTTGTCAAAAGGGGTACAATCTTTAACTCTTCGAGGATTCTTTGCTCTTCCATTGGTTCCATTTTACATAGAAACCCGAAATAGATGGCAGTTGTCTCAAAAAAAGTAAAAAAATTATGAATAAATCATTAAAAGTGCGATTCCTGCACCTGAGAGGGATTTTTTTAGTAAGGAAATTGCTCTCGATTTCTGCGTATTGATCGTGCTTACAGGAATACCCAGCTCTTCGGAAATCTCCTTTGCTGTTTCACCGTTCACGATCTTACTCATGATAAGTCTGTACTGCTCTGGAAGCAAATCAATTGCATGATACAGTTCTGTATACACCTCTGTTTGGATGATAGTATCCAAGACATTCCTTTCAAACTCGTCAAAATTCTTAGTATATAGATCAAAGCGCTTCTGATGCACTTTTTCTTTTTCAATGACCTTGAGACAGCTATTTCTTACTGATATATACAGAAATGCTTTGATATTTGACAATGTCTCAAATCCTTCTCGTCTATCATATAATTTCAGAAATATATCCAATACAATATCCTTGGAAATCTCCATACCAATATTCGAAAGGAGCCTATTCGCAAAAAATAACAATGAAGAGTGATACAAAGTGAAAATCTTGTCAAATGCAAGCCTATCACCGCTTTGGAATCTTGTTAGCAGTGCCTTTTCATCGATCTCTTGTCTGGATGTCATAATAAGGCTATTGATAGATAAGTAAAGTTAAGTAATTTTAAATTCTTTAAAGAATTCTTTTTTTCCCTAATCCAGAAGTTAGAGGGTATGATTACAGATAATAGTTTATGCTTAGTAAATGAGAAAGTTTATTTGTAAAAATTTTAATATAATAAAAGAGCAAATTTTGGGTTATCTTATCATACAAAAATTAGTCTTAAGCTATCTTAGAATTACAATCCAGAAGAATTTGCCAACCTTGCTGGTGAACGAGATCGAATAAAATATAAATATTATGAAAATTATTGTGAAAGTTCTTTTTCTTGTTTTTGCTTGTTTAATATTGTCTGCATGTCCTGGAAGCTCCTATACTCGATATAAGTTGATAGGATCTAACACTGATATTCCGACTGATTATGAAAAAATTGTTTTAAATAAATCTGATACTATTTTTGCACAAGTCGGGGTACTACATCAATATATCAACGATAAAAAAACATATTTAATTGTTAAATTCAAAGAATCTCCTGATGTAGAGCTTAATGTTGCCTCAACAAAATTTGGAAATTTAAAATCAGACGCTCAATTCAAAAATATATATAAAACAGAAATTAGATCTCAGAAAAAAAGTGATACTGTAATAATATCATATGGCACAAACAGATATTATTTTACTCCACAATAACGCAAAAATGTGAGAAACGGCCCCGTTACTTTGACAAAAGGCCTAAATCGAGTCGATTTTTCCAGCGGATAAGGTAAAACAAAAGAGGATCAGTCTGATCCTCCTTATTTATTTAATTCTATTCTTGACAATTTTTAGCAATCTTCAAAATATCCTGTCTCCCAAACTTTAATCCAAAATGCTCGCCTCACTACATTAACCCAACGTTTTCCCATTCCATTGCATGGTTGAGGGTATTCTTCTTTACCCCAAAATTTCCCCATTGGAACCATTGGTGGATCATCTTCATTAATCCCGGCAGGATTGCCATCAACAATGTCTAGGATATTGAAATTTGCATTTCCGCGATCCTTAAAAAGTGAAAATTTATTCATCAATTGAGGCTCAAAATTACCAGCAGCAATCATCTGATAAATAGAATCATCCAACATGTAATCATTATTCGCACTCAGTAAATAATAGCCATCATCGGAGATCTTAAAAACATGGTTGCCGATTTGAAGAAGGCCAGCGTGGTTAAAAGTAAACTTTTCTGGGTTTACGTTCTTGTCAAAATCAGTACTGTTTAGGGGTTGAAAGTTATACTGCCCAAAAAGATCAAGTACTTCATCAAGGCCATGGTTTGTGATGTAATTTATGTAGGCCTCAACTTGGGTTTCATCTTGAAACATTAGATAGCCTCTATCACTGACCTTTAAAGTCATTTGATCTGTTTTAGCTTCTATCTTTGCTAATTGCCCTCCCTCTGATAAAGACTCAGTACTTGTTAAATTCTCCTGTTCACAGGAAATGATCATTACACAGCACAGTAATACTGTAGCCAGTTCTCTTAAAGTTTTCATAAAAATTAGTTTTTTGGTTAACAGGATTGAAATTAAAGAAATTATTTCACTTACCAAAGAAAAACAAATCATATATAACTATAGATCTTATAGTTACGGTCGATACCGGGATAAAAAAAGCTTGTATTTGTCGTTGTGGGTAGCTGCCCTTAGCCGTAAGTGGGAAACCACTCCCTTTGGAAACTATGCTTTTTTTCTTGGTAGTCCAATCTCATGCTCCTGTGGATAAGGTGCCCGAAAAGTCATACTCACATCTTCTTTAATCCGTTCCTGCGTTTCATACCGTTTCTCTTCATCGTGAGCGTACCTTGGATCAGCAATGAAGGGCATCTTTGCCATTTTTGTAATGGTAATTGTAGGAAAGTGGAAATCAACTTCCACAATCCCTAAAAGTAGATAACAACCGCCACCCTGAAAGGGATATTTTTCAAGACAGTCCGGGAAATGTGCTGTGTCAAAGTAATCCCCATTAACATCGACCCAGGTTCCAAAATACATTGTTCCCCTTTTTGTCGGTACATGTTTTCTCGAAATGAGATAAGCCAGCATCTTCACCTGCTTTTTATGGTATTGAACGAGCTCGTTTGCCATGACAGATCCTCGATACTTCGTTTGTAAAAGATCAAAAGGTGCGCAAGACACCGGAAAACTCAATATCTCTATCTCGTCGAACGCATCTTCAAAAACATTGCGTTTTAGTTCAGGGAACTTGTATTCTTTTACAGGTTCCTCAAATAAGCTGTCAAACCTACGTTCGGGCTTAAAATCTCCAAGCAATACCCTTGCTTTTAATAACATTTCGTTCTTAGGTACACCTGTAAATCGAAAAGCTCCTATAAAAATCAAAATCTGCAAAGTCTCTATACCGACTTGAATCCGCTTAATAAAATCCTCTAACGATTTGTATTCACCATTCCGCCTCCTTTCTTCTGGAATCAATAGCCCAAGTCTCGATTCGACTTTTTCAAGATGCATAAAGCCCAAATAAATCTCATCGCCATAGATGGTTGCTTGGTGCTCACTCCTATTTACACATGGATTTAATATCTTCCCCCCAGACATCCTTGCTTCGTGGACATATACTTCCGTACGGTAAAATCCGCCCATATTATTGATCACAGATACCATGAATTCTAGTGGGTAGTAGACCTTCAGATATAAACTCTGATAACTTTCCACAGCATAGGAAGCCGAGTGAGCTTTACAGAAGGAATAACCTGCAAAGGATTCTATTTGCCGATAAATCTCTGCACTCAGTTCCTCTGGATGCCCCTGCTGTCTGCAAGATGCAAAAAAATGATCTTTAACTTTCTGCAGTGCAGAAAGTGACCTACCTTTTCCGCTCATTGCTCTTCGGAGGATATCTCCATCTGCGGCTGATACCCCTCCATAATGAAGCGCGATCTTAATAACATCTTCTTGGTAGACCATAATACCATATGTTTCTCCAAGCTGCTCTTCAAAGACTGGATGAAAGTACTCAAACTGGTTGGGGTTATTGTGGCGAAAAATATACTCTCGCATCATACCAGATTGAGCAACTCCTGGTCTTATGATTGACGATGCCGCCACCAGCACTTTATAATTATCACATTTTAGTCTTCTAAGCAGACCCCGCATGGCGGGCGATTCAATGTAAAAGCAGCCTATTGTTCTTCCTCTACTCAGAAATTCATTACATTTCTCTTCATCTTTGGAGATTCTCGTATCCTTTATATTTACTTTAATACCCCTTTTTTCTTCCAGAAGCCGAACAGTATCGTTAATCGTACCAAGCCCTCGCTGTGATAAGATGTCAAACTTTTCAAAACCTATTTCCTCAGCAACATGCATATCCCATTGCACAATGGGAAATCCCTTGGGTGGCATTTCCAAGGCAGTAAAGTTCGTCAACGGTTCCTCAGAGATAATGATACCACAGGAATGCATGCTTCTTTGATTGGGAAATTTTTCTAAGAGCTTCCCATATTTCTGCACCTGCTGTACAATTTCATCGCGAAATACTCGCTCCGGATATTTGGACAGTTCATCCAGCTCCTCCTTCGGCATACCAAAAACTTTTCCAACCTCTCGGATAATCGATCGGTATTTGAATTCAACATTTGTCCCACAGAATGCCACGTAGTCTTTGCCATAACGGTCAAAGATATACGCCAAAATGGTGTCACGTTCCTGCCAGCTCCAGTCAATGTCAAAATCTGGTGGGCTCTTTCGATTTTCATTTAAAAAGCGCTCAAAGTACAAGTCTAATTCCAAAGGACATATATCTGTGATTCCAAGACAATACGCAACAATAGAATTTGCACCACTTCCACGTCCTACATGCATGAACCCCATACTATTGCTATACCGTATGATGTCCCAGGTGATTAAAAAATAACCACTAAAATTCAATTCATCAATAACTTTAAGTTCCTTGTCTATCCGCTGCTTGGCCAGTTCATGGTTCTTTCCGTAACGTCTTTCTAACCCTGCAAAAGCTAACCTTGTTAAAAGCCGTATATCATCCTTCTTTGAACCGGTATAAAATTTTCTATTACGCGGTGTCTCAAAAGCAAAATCGAAACTGCAACCTGAAAGGATTGCTGTTGTATTGTGGATTATTTGTGGGTAATTCTTGTATGCCTCCAAAATGTCTTGCGGTGATCGGAAATATTCCCTCATGGAACAAACTTCATTCTCAGGCAATTTGGAAAGCAATTCATTGTTATCAATAGCGCGTAAAATCCGGTGCAAATTGAATTCTTTCTTCGTGCTGAAAGTCACAGGGTGTAAAATGACCATCTTTGGAATAAGTTGTTGAAATTCTTTTCTAAACAGTGTGTTTAATTCTTCGGCCCGTATTCCAATAAATTCGTTTGCCTTAAGATGTTCGGGTATATTGCCGAGCGGATAGATCACAAAACAATTTGGAATATCAGGTTGTATTGGTAGATCTATGCCATCGCAATTATAGGATGTCAAAATTCTATTCACAGCGCCGATTCCGGTAAATTCCTGTGCAATCACAATGTAGAGCAACTTACTTTCTTTGCGGACTTCAACACCTACTATTGGTTTGATACCTTTTTCTTCACATTTTTTCTTGAATTCATATATACCTGTGACCGTATTAATATCCGTTAGAACGAGTTCCTTAATCCCCAATGCAGAAGCTTGGCATACAAGATCGTCGATGGACAGTGTGCCATAGCGAAGGCTATGATATGAATGGCAATTCAAAAACATCCTTGTGTGTTTTAACGTAAAAAGCTATAACCAACAGCCCGGCCAACCGCATCTTTTCCGAAACGGTTCTTAATGTTATCCATTGCTTGATACAAGCTGATTAATTCGGACGAATCTTCAAAGAGGTTCATTTGATAACTACCGTGAACCAAGTCTGTGAAACGTAGGCCAACCAAGCGAAGTCGCATCCGCCTCGTATAGACTTTATCGAAAAGTTCCAACGCAACTCTTGCAAGGGTATGATCGGAGGATGTATAAGAAACCTTACATTGCTTAGATTCTGTATCGAAGTTTGAATACCTTATCTTAATGGCAACAGTAGAAGTCAGCCATTTCTCTTGCCGAAGCTGATGGGCTAATTGCTCTGCCATACCGGCAATGAGACCTTTGACCTCTTTTACATCCATCGTATCACTGCTGAAGGTGCGTTCTTTAGATATTGATTTTCTTTCTGAATACGGAACAACGGGTGTCTCGTCGATTCCATTCGCTTTTTTCCATAGATCGGTTCCATTTTTGCCGATCATCTGCTGGAGTACCTCTACGGGCATTTCTGATAAGGTGCCTATGGTTCGAATTCCAACTCTGGAAAATAACTGGAAAGTAGCATTTCCAACCATCGGCATTTTTCGAATAGACAATGGATTTAAAAAGGAATGCACACCAACCGACGGAATTTCACGATGGCCATGTGGTTTGGATTCTCCAGTACCTATTTTGCTGACCGTTTTGTTAATGGAAAGCGCATAACTAATTGGTAATCCTGTCTCCTTTTCGATCCTTGCACTCAACTCATTTGTCCACTTGTAAGCTCCGAAAAATTTATCCATTCCCGTAAGGTCAAGATAAAACTCATCAATGGAGGCCTTCTCCATCACTGGAGCGCTCTCCTCAATAACTTCGGTGACGGTATGTGACATTTTCGAATACAGCTCCATATCTCCTTTTACCACTTTTGCCTGTGGACAAAGGCGTAGTGCCATTTTCATTGGCATGGCTGATCTAACTCCAAATGTTCTTGCTTCATAACTGCAGGAAGAAACTACGCCTCGGTCCCCTCCTCCAATAATCAATGGGATACCATTCAACTGTGAATTCACAAGCCGCTCACAGGAAACAAAAAAGGTATCTAAATCCATATGTACAATAGACCGATTCATATTTACTAATTTATTTAGCAAATTTGGTAAGATATTTACCAGTTTATACTATATTTGTTGGTATTAATTTTACCAAAATGTCTATACTCTCTGATAACTTACGATACTTACGCATGCAGAAGAAAGGATTCTCACAGCGAAAAATGGCTGAAGATCTGATCATTACAAGAGAGCGTTATGCCAAATATGAAGACGGATCTACTGAACCACCACTTGAAATTTTGTTGAGAATATCACGCTATTTTCGAATCAGCATGGATCTCCTTGTAACAGTCGATCTCCGTAAATATAAATTGGAAGACATCCTGAAACTGCCTGATAACAGAATACTATTACCTATAAAAACGGATTCAATAGGAGAAAATTTAATTGAAGTAGTACCCTATAAAGCCTCAATGGGCTATCTTTCGGGTTATGCTGATCCAGAGTATATAGAGAATTTACAGACGATGTCTCTTCCATTTTTACATAATGGTAAGTACAGAGCATTTCCTGCAGAAGGGGACTCAATGCCTCCCTATAAAGACGGCACTTATGTCATTGGACAGTATGTGGAACGCATCACGGATATCAAAGTCGGAAAGACTTATATTCTTATAACTAAGAGTGGCTTTTTATTTAAACGTATTGAGCGTATCCATGAAACAACAATCACTGTTAAATCTGATAATACTTTTTACAACAGCTACGATATACCCTTCTCCGACATTTGGGAAGTTTGGCAACATGCAGGTAGTTACTCGCCCCAGGAATTAGAAGTTATTGATTTTAGCGATGAAGACATTAAAACGATGTTTCAAACTCTATTGAAAGAAATCAAAGATTTAAAAAAAAGTGAGCAAAACGTAACCCTATAGAATTAGGTTCTGCTCACGTCTCACTTAAATTGATTTTTTATTTAATTGATATTCTAGGCAAAAGAACTTTAAGATCGCTAGAGCCCTCTACTGGTAAAGTAATTGTCGAGGTAGGTGGCAAATTCAACCCGCTAATCAATTCATTTACTGATATCCATTCCTCATATTTCAAATTATAAGCTTTATTGGGTATTGAAACAAACTTCGAGTCTTCAGCCCTGAATGCGTAGGCAGCATTTGCAGTAAACACCGAGGCTATGGCTGCATTTCCCTCCGAGTTCACTTTTATTCCGGAAGTAACGGAAAAAACTCCACTTTCAATTACATCAAAGTTTCGCAAAAGGTATATTTTATCCGTACTCTTTTGAAGTTTGAGTTTATCGGCCAATGCACGTTTTTCATTCATGTCCAAATCATTCACTAACTTCGAAAAACTGGTGTTGGACATAAATGGATAATAATAAATTTCCCATTTGATTTGATGTAAATCTGAATTTGACATCAATGCTTCGACGCTCCCATAGATAGGAATTGATACTTTTAAGTTAGATACAGCACTTTTTTCAGTTACTGAGCTTTCTTGAAGAACGGAAGGTTTATCATAAAGAATATCAATATTTTTTAGCGGTATTATATCACGGACAAATAATTTCCCAGTTTCCATATAACCAATAACTAAGCTGCCCAGTTGGCTTTTAACGTCAATCAGTCGCGATAGTTCGGTTTTGGAATCGAATTTAAGATTAGTTCCTATTGAAAGTAGCCGTTGCTTATTTTCGGTTGGATTATATAATGCTAAACCGCTTAAGGGAATTATCTGATTTAAAACGTTATTTGAATTTGGTACAGGAATAGGGTCTAAATTATATCTTGCATTAGATTCAGTAGGACTGTATTTTATTTTAATATTTCCCCCTTTATACGCTTTAGTCACAATTTTTTTTTCAAATGGCGTAATACTAGATGTTGGTGGAGTAGAATTAGTGGTCGTAACAGTCGCTTTATTGACCATTTGAGATTCATTAATTTTTAACTTTCCTTTATCATCATAAGATTCAATGTAAACAGTGATATCTGTTGTGATATAGTTTCTAAAAGTTAGGTTTGCATTATTTTGTGTGTATCCTAGGATTGAAATACAACAAAATAATAGAGTCATTAGGAATTGTCTCTTTTTCATTTGGTTAAGTTTTATGGTTATTGTTTTTAGCTATTTTAAAGCTACAAAAAACAATAATACCTTTTATCATATTTATAATTTTTCATCAACTTATTTAAAAAACAAGTACAATATTCCATGATAATTAAAATATGCTTAAATTTGTTTAGTGTGATTTTTCTCAAAATAATCCAAAATGCCATTATTTTCTCACCATCCAAACAATTCCGATTTTATGTTTCATACCATTTATGACACATATTGGAATCGTATTTTCGCGATTGTATCCCGGAAGGTGAAGGATCGGGATGATATACTCGATATCATGCAGAATATCTTTTTCCATTTATGGATTTACCGGAAATCACTAACACAAAAGAATTCTGAAAGTATTATCATAAAAACTTGCAGTCAGGAAATATCAAACTACTTTTCACAACAGAAAAAACTCCCTTATACTTCAGAAATTGAAAACGTACAATTATCCGATGATTCGGAAGAACAGTTACAGACAATTCTTGAAGAAGAAGAACAGCTGGAACTCTTGAAGATAAATATTGAATTACTTCCGACCCGGAGGCAAAAAATTCTTACAATGAATAAAATTGAGGGCATTACACAGGAAAACATTGCAAATAACCTCAACTTATCTCCCACTGCAATAAAAAAACAAATTTCAAAGGCCATTGCTTTCCTCCGGGAACGGCAAAACAATTCTTAAAAAAAGCTAATCTTTCTTAAAATAAGTTAAAATTCAAATTACAGGGGGTGCTATCAAAACATTTCTCAGGTATATATAATAAAGCCCCTTTATTATGGACGAGAAAAACCAATCTGAACCACTTCCATTTGAAGAAGCAAAGGATTTATGGGATAACTTTGCCAATAGCGGAGATGATGAAATTGAACCACTTACAGAGGAACAAGCAAAAGAATTCCGGCTAAAACTTTACGCCAGGATAGAAGCTTACGAAGCAAAAAAAAGAAATAGAAAAATCATTCGATATTCTTCTGCAATGGCAGCAGCGGTCCTCCTATTATTAGCCAGCATCCTCACTTACCGCAACTACATCTCACCTGATGTGTATTACGCAAAGGAGAACGATAAAATATTTGTTTTAAAAGATGGCTCTCAAATAACACTCTCCAAAGGTGCGAAATTGACCGTGGAAAAATCCTTTCCCTCTGATACAAGAGATGTATTTCTTGAAGGGAATGCTATTTTTAAAGTTTCAAAATCCAAAACTATTCCTTTTATTGTTCATACAGCTTCCTATCAAACCAAGGTTCTGGGAACAGTCTTTAAAATTTCGCAAAGCAAATCAACCTTCAATGTAGACCTGTTTGAAGGAAAAGTACAAATCAATAAAAATGAAAAACCATTAGAAACCTTTGTAATCCATCCTCGAGAAACCTTTTCTAATTTAGGTTCCAACAAGGTTGCCAGCATTAAACCTACAGATTCAGGTGTAGCCAATCCTAAAGTAAACACCGCAACGCTGTCTTTCAACGATGTATATCTAGCGGACGTCATTCATATTTTAGAAAGCACTTACAGCATAAAGATCAATTATCCTACAACAATTTCAGACTTAAAAATCTCTGCAATAAAAGAAAATGCAACAGCGAGTGAGCTCCTACAATCAATAGCCATACAGTTAAACCTAAATACAAAAAAAATAAATGATAAGACATTTGAACTGGAAGAGTAGACTCTGGTCAGTCAATTCTCCTGCAATGATACCCGATACATAATTCTACCCAAAAGTCGAATATCAAACGACCGACGGGGGCAACCGTCGGTCACGTATTCAACTAATAACAAAAATCAGAAGAGTTATTAATTTTTAAAATACATGCAAAAATATGAAAATTTTATGCACAGCCACCGTATTCTTTTTATTCGGCTGGCAGGGTCTAAATGCCCAACAGAATATTTCTAAAACTAGAGTCAACTTTGTAACCGGAAAAGCACCTGCGGCAGAAGCTGTTAAGAGATTTCTTTCCGAAAACGTTAAGGAGTATGCTTATTCAAGTATCGATTTTCAAGGCTACACAGTCCAACCGGTCACATGTAAAAATGAGCCTATTCAAGACTGTTTGAATAAACTTTTAAAAGGCATTCCTGTCGAAATTGTCATCTATGATAACACTGTTATCATTCGCTCAAAGAAAAACAAATCAACTACTGCAATTCTTGAAGCTGACACGTTGAAGATGGCAACAAAAGATACGATTAAGTCCCCATCTGCTATCAACAAAATAAACGAAATCATCGTAAACGCGGGATACTATAAAGTAAAAGCAAAGGAACAAACCGGAAGTATCTCACGTGTAACCGCAAAGAATATCGAAAATCAACCGATCTCAAATGTATTATCAGCAGCGCAAGGTCGCATGGCAGGTGTAAACATTATACAAAATTCCGGTGTACCCGGTGGTGGTTTTGACATTCAAATACGTGGACAGAATAGTTTGCGAACCGGTAATTTTACTGCCCCAAATGGTAATGTCCCTTTATATGTTGTTGATGGTGTCCCTCTTGGTGAGATTTCCAATTCATATTCATTAATATCCTCTACCACTATTCCCAACGGAAGCATCAGTCCTTTAAATAGCATTAATCCCAATGATATTGAAAGTATTGAAGTGCTAAAGGATGCAGATGCTACAGCAATTTACGGTTCAAGAGGAGCCAATGGTGTCATACTGATCACGACAAAAAAAGGAAAAACGGGGAAAGTGCGCTTGAACCTCACGACCAATTATTCGATCAGCGAGGCTTTATCGAACCTTAAGCTATTGAGTAAAGACCAATACCTCAACATGCGGCGTGCTGCCTACGCTAACGATGGCATTACCACTTATCCTTCCGATGCTTATGATATCAATGGAACATGGGATCGGAATCACGAGACGGATTGGGTAAAAACCCTTCTTGGAAAAAAGGCGACATTGAGTAATACATTACTTTCGGCAAGCGGAGGCAGTGAAACAACTAACTTTATGCTCAGTTTAGGGCATAATGAACAAACGACAGTATTCGGTCAAGGTTTTAAATATAGCAGCAACACATTCAACTCCAATATTTCACATCGTTCCGGCGATAAACGTCTCCTCCTGAGTTTCTCCAATATGTTCACCCAGCAGAAAAACAACATGGTAATGACTGATATGACAAGGAATGCATATATGCTAGCCCCTGTTTCGCCTAAGTTATACAATGAAGATGGAAGCTTAAACTGGGCAGGAAATACGTTTACTAACCCTCTTGCAGCGTATAACGGTACATACGGAAATGATACCAAATTATTTCAAAGCAATATCAATACAGAGTATCGTATTTTTCAAAATCTTAAAATTAAAGTGAATGCTGGCCTTAATTACTCAATTATTAACGAATTGGCACTAACTCCTAATACGATTTACAATCCCAATATAGGAGCTGGACTGTCAAGCGCCAACTCACAGGCCAGAAAAAAAGATCAGCAGGTATTTTCATTTATAGCAGAGCCCCAATTAAACTGGCAGAAAAACTGGAATAACCATCAGCTGGATGCTCTCGTCGGAGGTAGCTTCCAAAGAACTACACGGAGCACTGACGAAAGATTAGGTTTTGGTTTTGAGAGCAACCAATTCATCACGAATATGGGTGCAGCAAAAACAGTTCTTACTTTAGAAGACTCCGATATAGAATACCGTTATGCAGCTTTTTTCGGTAGACTCAACTACCAGTTCAAAGGCAGATATATTTTAAACCTTACCGGCAGAAGGGATGGCAGCAGCCGTTTTGGTCCAAACAAACGATTTGCCAACTTTGGAGCTATCGGTACCGCATGGCTTTTCTCAAAAGAAGAATTTCTAAAAAATCTAAAATTGCTAAGCCTTGGGAAACTTCGGGCTAGTTATGGGTCAACCGGCAACGACAATATAGGTGACTTTCAATATCTGGATAATTATATCGTATCTACCTCTATATATAACAATACTACAGGTCTTTCACCTTCACGTCTTCATAATCCCGATTATAGTTGGGAGATGACCAAAAAGTTAGAATTAGCACTGGAACTCGGCTTTTTCAAAAACCGCCTGAACCTGACAACAGCGTGGTACCGTAACCGCTCATCGAGCCAGCTGGTGGGTTATCAACTTTCAGCCGTAACTGGATTTACAAGCGTCATCGCAAACTTGGATGCTAAAATTGAAAATACAGGCTTGGAAATAGAACTTTCAGGACGGCCAATTATTGGCAAAAATATTCAGTGGGAATCCAGTTTCAATATCAGCTTTCCGAGAAATAAGCTATTGTCTTTTCCCGGACTTGCGGGTTCTTCCTATGCAAACCAATATGTCATTGGGAAGTCTACTAATATTGTCAGACTTTATCAACTGGAGGGGATAAACCCGAATACGGGTCTATATCAATTTACTGATTTTAATGGCGATGGCAAAATTACTGCAGCTGAGGACAAGCAAATAATTGAAGATACCAGCTTTAAATTTTTTGGTGGCTGGAATAATAGCTTCCAGTATAAAAACTGGGATCTATCCATACTTTTCCACTTTGTTAAAAGACAAGGCCGGAATTATAATGGGATCATAAATATGCCGGGAACAATGAGTAACCAGCCTGTAGAGGTCCTCAATGTTTGGTCGCCGGAAAACCCTACAGGCTTATATATGCCCTATAGTACCAAAAATACGAACAGTCATAATTTACTTCGTTCCAGTAATGCCGCTTATTCTGATGCCTCTTTCATTCGGCTAAAAAATGTACAGCTTAGTTACAAGCTCCCAGTAGAAAACGGACCTCTGAAAGATGTAAAAATATACTTTCAGGGACAAAACCTCATTACCTGGACTAACTTTTTTGGGGTTGATCCCGAAGCCTTAACCATTGGATTCCTACCCCCATTGCGGACTTATTCTTTCGGGGTTCAGTTTAACTTTTAAATTCCTAACAATGAAAAATATAAAATATATCATATTCGTTATTGCGATATTCAGCATTACATCATGTGAAAAACTAATAGAAGTTGATCTTCCAAATAACCAGATCGATAGAGAAACAGTATTTAAAGATGTACAGACCGCCAACTCAGCACTGGTAGCTCTTTATGCTGATGTATTGAAAAGCTCCCCAATTGCAGGCGGTGACCTCGAAGCTTATCTAAGTGCCTACGCTGATGAGCTTGATGATTATACGCCCATTGCATCGGACAGCCGCGATATCTTTCTAAACCAACAGGCGGATGCCAATAGCGTTGTATATAATACTTGGGCTGCTGCATATAAAAATATCTATACAGCAAATTCGATTTTGGAAGGTGTAGCTGCATCTACGGCACTTGCGTCCACCGATAAAAACCGTTTAAGAGGTGAAGCACTGCTTATCAGAACAATTATGTTCTTCTACCTAAACCAGCTGTATGGGGATATTCCCTATCCGGAATCCACAGACTATAAAATTAATAACAGCATTCAAAAGACTACCTCTGCTATAGTACTGGCAAATATTGAACGCGACCTCACAGAAACTGTTTTTCTTCTCGAGGTAAACTATCGCGATGCAGAAAGGATCTACCCAAACCGGATGGTGGCAAAACTGCTCTTAGCAAAAGTATACGCTGCAAAACAGGAATGGAACAAAGCAGAAATTATTTTGAAAGAAATCATCCAGAGTCCCTTATACCAAGTGGAAACTGATATCAATAAGGTTTTTCAAAAAACTGGAAAACATATTTTATGGCAGTTAAAGCCGCATAATAATGCATCTCTGCGACAGGCAACGGCTTACTATTTTACAAATTCCGCACCTAATATCTATGCGCTGTCAGCATCCTTGATAAGTGCATTCCAAGCGAGCGATCTGCGCATGCAGAACTGGACAGCTCCTGTCGTATTCAATGGTAATACATATTACAGAGTTGAAAAATACAAAAACAGAAACAATACCAACACAAATGAATATTCTATTGTTTTCAGGATCGAAGAAGTTTATCTTCTTCTTGCGGAAGTACTAACGCAACAAAGTAAAATTGCTGAAGCACTACCTTATGTGAACAGGACAAGACAACGGGCCCAACTTACTCCGCTAGCATTACCGATCGCTAAAGACAACTTAATAAATGAAATCCTGACTGAAAACTATCGTGAATTCTTTACCGAGGGTGGACACCGTTTTTTGGATTTAAAAAGAACTGGAAAACTCGCTGTGCTTTTAACAGCAAAACCAAACTGGAAAGAGTTTCACAGATTATGGCCTGTTCCTCAAAAGGAAATTCTGCTCAATGCAAATCTTAAACCTCAAAATACAGGCTATTAATGATGAGAAATACATTAAAATTAATATTGTTATTGACAGGTTTTTTTTTGATATCCGCGCAGCAACAGGTAGACACCGTAGATCATTGGAGGGCAAAATTTGCTCATCTGTCAGATTTTGTATATCGATCCAAGAATGCTAATTGGATTGGTATTAGAAAATTGAGCAAACAGCACGGCGATAGTGTTTATGTGGTTAATACGAAAAACCATGCACAGACTGCATACAGGATAGGGAATTCACAGCTTACATTTTTAAATGAAGAAGGTGTATTGGGCAAGCAGGGCCAAAAGGTAATATTTCTCAATCTTCTTACAGGAAAGACCGCCAACTTTGACAATGTAATCGACGTTTATGCGCTGGAACAGCACAACAGATATGGATTGTTATTTAATGACCACCATCTCAGGGTCTATGATACGTTTGGAAAGCAACTTCTCGAAATAGCCAATATTGGTAATCTAACTGCCACTGATTCTAAAAACACAATATATGCAAGCAAACTATATGACGGCAAATCAGAAATCGTAGAAACCTCTGGTTCCCAACAGAAGGTTCTTTACCAAACAATAAATAAGATCAGGAAAATGTCGCTTTCGGATTCCAGAAAACAACTACTAATTATAGAGACAACTCAGGATAATGATCAGGACAGATTAGTAATTTTCCAAACTGGAAATTTCCAGAGAAAAATATTGGAACTTAAAATTCCAAAAAATGCTGTGGTCAATTTTTCTACACTAAAGGATGGCATTTCATATCTTATCAGTGCACGCGTTGCTGTTGAGACAAAAAAAGAACCCCTTGTCGATGTATGGTATGGAAATGACCCTTATGTAAACGAACATTTTAAGATGTCTTCTAAACGGAATTTTTGGATCTGGCACCCTAAAAGAAATAAACTGCAGAAAATTCCGGTGCCGGAAAGCATTGAAGTCGGGTCGATCAACAATGACCGCTATTTCCTGACCTATTTCCCAAGGCGAGGCTACAACTTCCTTACAAGCGAACCTGAACTCAATGCTGCCCAGATTTACGATCTGAAATTAAATTCATATACTGATATTGGAGATATTAAGCTCACCAAGCGGATAGGCAAAGAATGGCCACTACTGCTAAACCATTCCGTTTATACCTCTTCTGATGGAAAATGGTTTTTAGCAAGTCACGACGGCATAAAATGGTCACTATATCATTCCAATGGACGCAAAGTAACGGTGGTGGAGAAAACAGGATTGGAACAGCCCGTATTCTCAACGAAGTCAGACCATATCTATTTTGAAAGCAGCAATGGTCTCTGGGATTTTAACATCAGACTAAAGAAATTAACAGCTCTGGACATAGGAGCAGGAAAAATGACAAAGATCAAGAATTATACCCTTAAAATTGATGGTTATACTGCAATTTCCTTTTTACCTACAGAAAAACTTCTGGCCGAAATATATGATAGGGATGAAAACGTTATTTCGTATCAGCTCTTTCAATGCGGGAACAGGTACGAGGTCATTCCGGCGACTAAAAATAGAATTGATAAGCTGATTTATGATCCTTCAATGACGTCATTTTATACAGTGGAAGAGAATTTCAATCTTCCACCCGTATTGTTTTCCTATGACAAACAAAATAAAAAGACGTTACTTTTTGACGGCGATATCAAGGACAACGAAGCAAAAAAAATAAAACAGGAGATTTACAGGTATCATGCTGCAGGAAAGAACCTTAGCGGTATTCTGTTTTATCCGGGCAACTTTGATCCAAAGAAGAAATACCCCATGATAGTTCGCATTTATGACATGCAGCGGCACCTTTCAAACTCTTATCTTTCGCCCAATAAGATATTTCCAGAAGGCATGCAAATCAGGACCTTATTGGAACGGGGATATTTTGTTTTTCTTCCCGACACTACAGTGGGTGAGAAAGGACCCGGACTTTCTGCATTGGAATGTGTTCACAATGCGCTGGATGCAGTGCGGAACAATCCCTCTATCGACCAGAAAAGAATTGGTCTTTGCGGGCAATCCTACGGCGGTTATAAAACCAATTTTATTGCCACCCGTTCAGACCGTTTTGCTGCTTACATTTCCGGAGCAGGGATCAGTGATTTTATCAATCATTTTTACTCCTATAATATTAACTGGAATAAACCACTATATTTCGCATCTAATACGTTTTATCAAATGGGAACGAGTCCTGCTGATGATAAGGAGAGATACCTGAAAAATAACCCAATCCTTAGTGTTGAAAAAGTAAATGCACCAATACTACTATGGGCAGGCAAGAAGGACGGGAATGTTCCTTACACGCAGACGATGGAATTTTATATAGGACTTAGACGTTATAAAAAAGATGTAGTTGCCTTATTTTATCCGAATGGAGATCATTCATTTCCTGATGGTACGCCAGAACAAATTGATCTGAGTAAAAAAGTACTCGACTGGTTCGATTACTTTCTGCTGGGCAAAGATGATATCGCTTGGATAAATAAACAAATAGAAAAGGATGCCGAATAGGCATCCTTCTTCATTAGTTGATGCTTCTGTGAAGTTGTTCCGAACAAGTTGTTTCATTCATTTTGAATTTGTACAGCTGTCCTCCACCAGGTCCATCATATGTACAAAGTTCTCCAGGCTGCTCGTCACATTCCTGATTTACCTGAACACACTGTGTTCCTTCAATACGGAAAGTTGGAACTGCTTTAGAACTCAACTTATTGCTGGCATAAGCACCACCAAGTCCCATTGCTACAATAAGACCCGGTAATAGTAATTTTTTCATGCTATCATAATTTATTGGTTACTGCCTAATCTGTTACAGGGTTTTCGGCAATCCCCTATATATCCTGATCCACCGGCTGTTCCCAGAACGACCGATTTCGTTGTATGTTCTATTTAAAAGCTCCCGCCCGTATCCTGTACCGTTGCAGTTCATTGCCTACAAGTACATACAGATACGGCCCGTCGATTAGCATGGATGACATTCCTTTACCATTTTTGTTGCGGATATAGAAGCTCCCGATATACCGCTGCTCATCCGTCCTATATACATCTATAATCGAGGAACTTTTCCACGATTCCGCAGGTTCATGTTTTCCTTTTAGATTGGACCGGTTAAAGAACAGATCCTTATAAAGGGCAGAACTTTTATTAACACTGAAAGGAGGTGCATTCATCTTTATTTTTCCGTCAGAAAGTTTTGTTATAGAGATCTTAGCGGTACGGGTCGTATCTATTGTGTTGAACCGATTCAGTATATTAAGTGCACTGTCCATCAATATATATTGGTTACGATAGAAGTAAGTATATACAAGTGTTCCTTTTGCAGGATCGGAAGCCAAGAAACCGTCAACATCAAAAACACCATCTATCTGTTTTTGTAAAACATTCGGCTTTAGGGATATCTTCGGTTCCTTATTCAGGTCAAGTAGTGCTATTGTATACTGATTATCAGTCCTTCGCTGTGTTCTCAGCGCAAAACGCATGGAATCCAATACGGTGAGCTGGTTGAAAAAGGCATCTCCATAGCTAATCGTATGCGCTAAAGAATCGCCAAGCTTCCCGCGGAAAATAACAGGAACACTTCCGTCATGAAGGTAATAATAAGGTGGCTTCACTTGAAGTTGAACACTTCTGAACGGGTGATTCTTGTTATCAATTTTTATCTTAGTCTGTGAGACCTTGCATAAATTAGCATCAACCTTTGTAATTAGCAGGGGCGCTGTTATATTTCCAAGGTAAATGGTCCCATTAACTATTCCTGCAAAATAATAGGAATTAACACCTAAATCTATGCTTTTATCTTCCATGACCGGATGCTGCAGGAACCGTCTTGTAAAGTTGTTTTCCTTTTTAATAATGTATTCAGATCTAAAGAATAGCATCGTTATGATGCCACAACTAAGTAGGGTTATCAAACTTGCAAATCCGAGTACTTTCCTTACACTACCCCCCTCGCGTTTTGCCTTAATATAGATTGCTAAAAAAGCCAATAGAAAAAAGAATATGTTAAAGATCATATGTTCAGTCCAGCCCAACTTTTCTAGGATGCCGCCGCAATTACAAGGAATGAAATCACTGTACTTTAGAATAAGGTAAATGTAAATCGTAAAGGCTGACATCAACCCAACTGAGAAATACAATCCCCATCTGTTAGAAGCAGGTATCAGTAACATCAGTGCTACTACAAATTCAACCGCTAAAATTAAATAAGAAATAATACCAGCATAAGCACTAAGCAATGGTGACTGTGCCAACTGAACCTGAAAAGCTTCAAAGTCCAATAACTTACTTGCGGCAGCATAAATAAAAAGCAGAGCCAGTAAAATGCTGACAATCTTTATAAAATGTTTCCTTATAAAATTTATAACTACCATAATCATTGGAATTGATTATGTCAAATTTCTCAATATTAGGAAATTTAAAGAATGCCAAAAGTCACATCTGTATTCCAAAAAATCACCAGAATATGCCAATAAGTAATAAAAGTATTCCCATCAGTCATTTTATGTTTCAGAGGTTACCTAATCGGGGCACGTCGTTAAGAGTCAGTCCATAGCGGACAAATGTTTTATACATATTTGAGTAGTCAAGAAATTTGTTTTTAAATGCAATCTCCTTCAGACTCAATCGGGTGAAAATGATATCCCCTATGGCATCCATCATTTTCAGTTTGAGGATGAAACTATAAAAGGTATCTCCAAAGTAAATCTTACAGTCCCGAAGAAATTGATTGTAGCAATACCCCTGGTCGTTCACAAAGTCTTTGATCGATGTTTTATCAGCGCGCTGATAAGATTCCAGCATCTCCCGTACGTAGGTAACGCTATACGGGAAATTTTTGATGAGATTTTTAGATAGGGATAAATCCAGTAAATGAAGGAAACCATCTTTGTGATTACCAACGTACGCCACTCCGGTCACCAGATGCATATTACATTCGTCGGTATAGCGCAAATGAATAGGTAAAATATCATTTAAAGCGATGCCCTGCTGATTTAATTTCGAAAAAACTTGTGTCACTGTAGGGTTGTACTTTGACAAATCTGTAAAGTCAAAATTTCCAATATGTTCCATCATCAGGCTTTGCATGGGTAAAAATTCCACTTTTGTTAAAAAGCGATAATAGAAATCAGCAACACTTTTTAATTGCTTTGATAATTCCCGGAAATCAGAAAAAAAAACCGCGGACTTGACAAAATTAAGATTGCAAAAAATAGTAATATTTTGCGCCGCCATAGCATCTAACAACGAAATGATGTACACATTCATCACCATAAATTTTAAGTAAAAAAATAAAGACCAATCAAAGTGGCTGGCAAAAAAAAGTTTCCGTATAGTGTAAAGTATGGTCTATAGTTATTTAAATCTACACTATTTCATTTAATAATGGAAAAATTGTTAATAAATTAACTGCAAGAGCTTTACAACATTGTTTCTATCTTTTAATTGTAACAAAAAAAAGGACAGCTTTACAGCTGTCCGATCATCCATATGTAGTGTAGGGAAACCAATTATTAAATTTGTTCGAATAGTTATAACGATTCTACCGGGCCAATAACAATGGGAGCTAGTTTCTTATTCTTAAATTGAAAAGTAAGCTGCTTTTCATTTCCAAAACTATCTGCAATCCATACATCAAACTCATGCGACTGCAGAGACTGAGAAGTATAATAAAGCCGGAACTCCTTTTCAGGAATTGGATAAGAATCATTTGGCAGGTATGGCTTATGGTCAAAGTAACTTAATCTCCCGTGTCCCTCATTTTGGAAATACCGTATATAAAATTTGTTGCCTGCATATGTTCCATTTGTTAGGATAGAACATCTCATCTCAACAGTTTCCCCCATAGCGATTTCCTTAGGAACAGGCATTACTTTAACTTCGAAAGGGAAAATTGCTTGAATGTCTAAGGTATCCTTTTCGCAACCTGCCAAAAACACAATACCTAAAAGCCCGATTAGACCAATGCAAAAGGTACCGAATGAGGCTTGCCATTTGTTCATTAATTTTTTCATAATACTAGTTGGTTTTCAAAAGTTAAAACGTAACCCAATCCCCGAAGATGGTCTAAACCGATTTAGGTCGGTTCCCCATAAAATTCTGACCCTCCCCTGAAGCGTCAAAACAATCCGATCACTCAGATAGGTTTCAAGAGACCATCTGCCACCTGTGCCATATACAAACTGGTTTTGGTTACGTAGAATCGCTCCATCCACTAGAAGACTGTCACCTTTATTTACCAGCTCATACCCTCCTACTCCCGTTAATCCAAGATTAACGCTGATAAATTTCTTTCGGTCAGCTAGTAACTGTACACTATAACCAATATCACCAAGAAAGCTTTTAACAGGAATAAACTGCTCCATATAGGCGATCGCCTTCTTTTGATATTCAGCACTCCATATCCAATAGTTACCGTGTCTACCAAAGCTTATCATGGCGACATTTAAATAGAAATTTTTATTAATTCCATCGGCTGATAACATCCCGGCATTCACTTCAAATCCCTTTTGACTGTAGATCATCCGTTGACCATAGCTGTTTCTACCCATGATAAAAAGCAATATGACTATTATGTATTTCTTCATAAGTAAAAGCATTAGTTGTTTACCTCAAGACTCATTTCCGAAACAGGCTTTGAATTAACAAGATCTGAGTTCTCAATGTCAAGGACTTGATTTCTCCCCCCATTTTTCTCGTACAGTTCTATTCTTAAAACCTGATCATTACTGATCGTAAACTGATCAAGCAGCGTAACATTTGAAGCCGAGAAGTTGTCCGGAACAGATTCTATTCCTGGATACTGGCGTATGGGTAGCAATTGCTTTTCCTGAGAAACAGTTCTTTTGGCAATTTGCTTATCAACGATTTTAAATGTGCAAAAATCAATGACAAAGGGTACATTTGATTTATTTTTAAGTTCGGTGTGGAAGTAAAATTTTCCATTGTGCACAAAGAGTCCCTTTAACACAAACTGAATACCGTAAGCTTTTGAAGCAATGTGTCGAACGTATCTTTTATTCTGATGATAAATTGTCTCCAGCACCTGTTCAGTTAAAGAAGGGGGATTGAAACCCAACTCTTCAAATAGCACGTTCTTGTCACCGCTGCGCTGCTCCTCCTTCTGCATTTTTTGCAGATCATAATTTAATGTGGAGGGATCGCCACTATAGGTTACATTGAAGTTGTAAAATTTGCCGTCCTTGGTGATCACGCTAAAATTGGTCTCCTCGCTGAAATCCCGGATGGCAGCTTTTACCCGTAAAACATTCTGCGCATCTTCAGCCTCACCAGCTATCAGCAAGTCCGACCCCAAATCGGTATACCGAATTGCATCGGGGAAAATTAAATGTGTTGTTTTATTATAGGTCACTTCAAGTCTGTATGGCTCTACTCTACCTGCTTCCAGGGACTGTTGGCCAAAAGTCTTTACAAATAATCCGATAAAAAGCATCACGACGAGTATATTCTTAATTACTTGCATGTTTTCTCTTTTTTATTAAACATTTATTTTTTTGTTACCAGCAGAACTTGATGTCCTGCCTTTAAAGTAACCTTATTCGCGCGCAACCTTTTGGAGAAGTATCCCGAAACACCCTGAATTAGTCCTCTACTTAAATCACCGGTAATTTGTTGTCCGGCTGATCTTGACATGGAGATATTCATACCAGAGCTCTGGCTCATGTTTGCCGCAATTTCCCCAGCTGCATTAATTTCATCTGACCTCGGTATATACAAACCTTTTTGTCCATTTAGGTCATAGGCTATGATTTCCACAGCTAAAATGTTTCCACTTACTGCAATAGATGAAATCTCCAACATTAGTCTATTGCCCTGAAATTTAGCGATTGCCTCCAATTCCGTTCCTTTTGGAACTGTCTTCCCTGCAACTATAGCCTCTTCCTCTAAACGTAGCTTAACAACGCCTTCCGAAGTAATGGTTTTTGTTTCCATAACAGTTGCGCGAATACTATTCCTTGAGACATTTCCTTGCACCTTCGAACCCGGAGTTAGAAAAGCGTGGTTCCGCTCCCCGGTTATATTCTCTAGAAAACTACTGTCATCCGGTTCTCTATAAAGTGTTGATACCTTACTTTTACGTAGACCTTTTAAACTTTCAGTCTTTTCTTTCTTAGACGAAAGATCTTCCAACGAATCCTTTATTAGAACATTAGGTGTTACGATTGACGTTTGCGCTCCCGTCGGTAGGTACTTTGAAGCCATTTCATAGGATTTCTCCATTAATGCCAATTGATCGTTCAACGTAGGGGCTGCCGGAACATCTTTGACAGAAAGCTTCTCTTCCAATTGATCAACTTTTCGACGCAATTCCAATTTTTCCCTGTCATCATCTTGATAAAAGGAACTCAGCGTACTTTGCGCATTCCTATAACTCATCAACGAATTATTTTGGTAAGCGGGGTTTCCATAATGCCCTGCAGTTCTTGCATCTTTCACAGATGGAACCGGAACCTCTGCTGTTGCACTACTATCGTTACCATTGTTCCAATAATCAGCCAGTGATTGCAATGAACTTCTTTTTTCAGCTTCCTTTTCTTCCAGCATCTCTTTCTCGTACGCCTTTTGTTTATCCGCCTGCAAACCTTTATCCGTAGCTTCAGGAACAGCATTTTTTAATCCAGAATCTTTCATCTCGTCACCGGAATTTTTAGGCTTGAATATCAGATAAAGACATGCAATGAAAACAATCCCCATAAGACCAAAAATGAGTGGTTTCTTGAGCTTATCAGCTCTTGATTTATTATCAGTTAAACTGGAATTATCAGCTGCTGTCTCTTCGTCGACGATAATACTTACGCGTTTATTCTCTTTCTCTTCCATTGCTGTATTTTTTATTGTTATTCAGGATAGAATCCCCTCTTGAAAGCCCACCATCACTGATGGATGGAGATTCTATATGCCCAATTTCAATATGCCGATCTTCTTTGCCCAGATCGTAATACACCTTCACCAATACACCAATCCCCATTGTGAGGTAAAAGGCAAAGAGAATAATGACATACTTGCATTGTGTCTTCAGCGGCAGTGCCTGCCACTTATTGTCGAGTCTCTCCAGCTCGCTTTCTATTGTATTTCTAAAATTTTTCATAGTATTTTTTACTTTTAGAAAAGAACCCCTTCGGTCTAGCATAGCATCCAATCAAGGTTTCTTTCATTTTCAAAAACTAACGCTCTATCACTTCTTCGTCCTTGTTAGACAGTACCCCAAATTTTAAAATCTGGAACCCCTGTGGGTTATTATCTGATTTCACACTGTTCAAGAGCATACAGGAGGTAACCAAGCTGCGTCTCGTCAGATTACTGGATCTAATTATAAATTGCTTTGCAAATGTTGTAACTGCATATGGGTAGCTATTAAAATTGCAAATGACACTATCTACTTCGATTCGCTGCTGCACATTACCACTAATAATCCGATTATAGTATCCCTTTTCCGCTAAATCGTGGTAGTAGTCGTACGCACTTTTATCTGCCAGATCAAATGCGCGCTTCATATTGCTTTCAATAGCAGACTTATCAGGGGCAAGCGTAAAAAACAGCTCGTGGAATCGGCGCACATGCTCCCTGGCCTGCACCGGCCTATTAATGGCAGCATCCTGTGATAATGCGAGCATTAAAGATTTACCCTGATCCAATACATAGATCTTTTCCCTTTGCTCATTCGCAAACGCATACGACTTCCAGATTGAAAAACCAGTTACGCTAATGCAAAGCAGCGCAAAAACAATAGCGTAGAGCCTGATCTGTCTAAAGCTATTCTCAATATTTCTTAAAGTTTTAAACTCCATTGCTATTTCGATTTTTGTCCACCTTGGTTATTACTCATAAGCTGGCCGCCAACTTCGCCAATAGCGGCACCTGCTCCTGCAGCCGCAACATTTCCGCTTCGCATAGCCATCTGACTTACATTTCTGGTAAAGTTGCCGGCACCGCCCGCCTGGATAATCCACCCCGTAACCGTAGGTATGGTGAAGTAACCCACAATCCCGATAATCATGAATATCACATACACGGTGTTACTGGTGTCGGGAATGAACGTTGGATCATGGAGCATTTCAATATCCCGCTCCAAAATCAAAGACTGGATTTTCGCGAGCATTGCGCTGAACATATCGGCAACAGGAAGCCAGAGATAAACACTTATATATCGTGTCAACCATTGGCTTAAAGTACTCTGAAAACCATCCCAGACGCTGATAGCGAAAGCAATTGGCCCTAGAATGGAGAGTACGATTAAAAAGAATGTGCGTATCGTATCAACTACCAGTGCTGCTGCTTGAAAGAGGATTTCCAGAAGTTCCCGCAACCATTTTTTCGTGGCCTGTTCCATATTGTACGCTGTTCGATCCTTGTACATCCCTGCCATGGTAACCAAGTCGCTTGGTGCCCATCCGAGATCTTCCAGCTTTTTGTCGAATTCCTCATTATTAACCAGATAGGCTGTCTCTGGATTCCTAAGCGTGGCTTCCTTTTCCAGTAAGTCTTTCTGTTGCTGTAATTTATTCAGGTCTAGCACCTGATTATCCAACATGCTGTGCGTGCCTTGGACAATTGGACTTAAAACAGCGTTTATGGTTCCCAAAACGATGGTCGGAAAAAACATAATGCACAAACCGATCGCAAATGGTCTTAATAGTGGAAAAACGTCAATGGGTTCTGCCCTGCTCAACGCCTGCCATACTTTTAATGCGACGTAAAATAATGCACCCAAACCTGCTACTCCTTTAGCTACTGTTGCCATTGTTGCGGACATCGGTAGCATCTCGTCATAGAGCCCTCGAAGGAGCTCATGTAGGTTATTAAATTCCATGATTTCTCTTTTAAATTACCAATACTTTTGTCCCGCAGTCCCATAGAGTTCCATTACCCTTTTGGTATTATTCTGCTTTTTAGCGCGGAGGATACTGACTGAAATATTTTTACTGGTATAGTAGCGCACAAGGTTGTGATACTCTTTGACCTCCTTATATACACGGTCGATGATTTCCATTCGTTCTTTGTCGTTTAGCGATAGGCTGCTTGACGTAACGATCTGCTTTAAATCTTTAAGTAGTTCGGTACTCTCATTTAATAGTGCGGAATAACCGTTACCGATGGCCACTAGTTCATCTGCAGAGAAATTTTTGTCATTTAGCATCTTTCCAAAATTGTTTACGTACATTGAGCTTACATCGCCCACAAGCAAAACAGTCTGCTGGACCTTTCTTGCATCTTTTATGAGATTGTTGACAGCCTTCAACTTGTCGTAATATTCTTTTCCCTGCTCATAGACTTTCTTGACTTCGTTAAAATTCTTAACCACATTCGAGACCGTGTTGGAGGTCTGCACAATTTCATTTGCTGAATTTAAAATGCCCGACGCCAGATTGGTCGGGTCAGTTACGACCCACTGCGCTTGCACTTTTTGAGTAATGGCAACGGTTAACACCATTACCACTGTAATAATGAAATTTTTCATTTTCTAAATTTTTAGGATTGTTATTAAATAGTTTAATTGTCTTCTTTCGATAGCCCCTTGATCTTTAGAAGGGATATTTTCTTGATTGCCCCCTCAACATCGCCCCCCATTTCATGCGCAAGAGTCATCACTTCTAGCTTTTCGGATTCTTCAGTTGTATAAGCAAGATATTCCTGCTGGCTTACTTCTGTGGCATACACTGCGGAATGAGTACCGCCTAATCCAATCCACACTTCTTTGTACAGGCGCGTCGGGTCGTTATCCTGATTGATAGAGAGAATCTGGGACTTTTCGCGTTCGGTCAGACCCAGCATTTTTTGAATATCATCGAATTTGTTAGCATATTTCCGTTGATCTAACAAGATCTTACAGTCAGAATTATTGATGATACTTTCACGTACAATCGGAGAATGAATAATATCGTCCACCTCCTGCGTTACGACGACTGCCTCACCAAAAAACTTTCTAACGGTCTTAAACAAATATTTTAAATATTCTGCCATACCTTCCTTGGCTATGGCTTTCCAAGCTTCCTCGATGAGGATCATCTTTCGGATACCTTTAAGCCTTCTCATCTTGTTGATAAACACCTCCATAATGATTATCGTGACCACCGGAAAAAGAATCTTATGATCTTTTATGGCGTCGATTTCGAACACAATGAAGCGTTTATTGAGTAGATCAAGCTCCTCATCCGAATTCAGCAAATAGTCATATTCCCCACCACGGTAGTATGGTTCAAGCACATTCAAAAAGTTGGCGAGATCAAAATCCTTTTCACGCACTTCTTTATCCTGCAGTATTTTTCTGTAATCACCTTTGACATATTCATAAAACCCATTAAAGCAGGGATTCTCGGTACTGTTTTTTATCCGCTCAATATAACCCGAGACAGCGTTAGACAGCGCAACTTCCTCACTTCGTTTTGGAGCTTCGTCATCACGCTTCCATAAGGTGAGGATCAAAGTCTTGATACTTTCTCTTTTTTCGATATCAAACACGTTGTCTTCCGTGAAGAAGGGATTGAACGAGATCGGGTTTTCCTCGGTATACGTGAAATAAACGCCATCATGTCCCTTTGTTTTTCCTTTTATCAATTCACAAAGACCTTGGTACGAATTACCCGTGTCTACTAATAGTACATGAGTACCTTGCTCATAGTACTGTCTCACCATATGATTGGTGAAGAACGATTTTCCACTTCCATTTTTATGAAGGGTTGGCGGGCTACTCAATTAAGCGTAGCCCGCCAACCCCCGCTAGGCCCTAAAATGAATTTATTTCTATTTGTGATTATTCCCCGCTTCATAGGCAGGTCCGAGATATCTAAGTGGATCGGTTTTCCGGTTAACCGATCAGCAAGCTTAATCCCAAATGGGCTTAAGGAATTCTGGTAATTGGTCTCTTCTGTGAAGAAGCATAGTGCAGGTTCAATAAATGTATAAAACGATTCTTCGGCAGGAAAATCACCCGCATTACCCGGAATACCAGCCCAGAACAACGTTGCAGCATCGACTGTATTGTGACGCGGTTTACATTCCATCAAGGCTAAAGCACTTCCAACATCGTTCTTTACTCGCCTCAACTCTTCGCGGTCTTCTGACCAGGCAAAAACATTAAAATGCGCTCGAATAGATGGTGATCCATAGGAATGCGCTTCATTTAAATATTTCTCAATCCATTCCCGGTTAATCTGATTCGCACGGCTATACCTTGCTAGGGAATGCATATTACGCGCAGACTTTTCAAACTTTCGCAAGCTATCAGCACTATTGTCAATGAAGAGATACTGGTTATAAATGTGATTACAGCTCAAGGTCAATCCCAGCGGCGCAGCAAACGATAACATGCAGTCACTTTTATCGGTCGATAGTCTGTCATACCGTTGCGATTCGGAAACAGCACTGGGAAGATCATCTGTATCGGAAAGCGTATGTAAGACCATCCGCTTACTGCCAATCCGTACCTCTTCGGCTCCGAGTGCCAGATCCTGCAAGGGCACATCTTTTTCGCGGGAGAGTGTGAAATACTGATCCAATAATCCGATTTCATCCTTAGTACCTATAATAGCCGACTCTTCAATCTGATCCATTTTAATATGCCCGCTGTCATTGATAATGCGCTGAAATTGGGCAACACTCTCTACAAAACGTCGCATGCCTTCTTTATCCCTGACCTCTTTCGGAATTAAGTTTCCCTTGCAGAGGCTACTAAAGTTGCTTTGCATGCGCATTTTATCCTTTGTAGTTTTTGTTAAAAACAGGTAGCAATAGTGATTTAAAAAGGGCCTTTCATTAAAATGCATTTGAAAGGAACGTGACAAAAAACTGTGTTCCGAATTTTCAAAATCGGGCCGATATTCTTCTTTTAAGTACAAATCCTGCTTATGCACGATGCTAAAATCAGGCAGTGTTTTAATAGCCTTGCTCCAGGTAGAGTGTATAGATTCATAAACATCAGCACCTACGGTGAAGAGCTCGGGAAGAAAGATTTGGAAGCATAACGTAATATCTCCTTCCTTTGAGATGATACAGTTATTTTCTACGGCCAAGAGTGGAAACCTGCTTTCCAGTGTGGTCGTTTTTGATATATTTTTCATAATTATTTTTGATTATTTTTCACTAGGGATTATAAGCGCTTACCTTCTGGCTTTCCATTGCCCTCATTTTAGGGTGTGCAGTCCCTTTCAAATGCCGGTATACCGGTTTACGGCAAATAATGTATTTCGGATGCATCCTTTTTGCTGCAAGCTTCATGAGACCATGCTCGCCATATTTCGAATTAAGTGCAAAAGTTTTCCAGATAATAAGTGAAGCTGCGACGATACCGAAACTAAGGCAGAGGTACATATGGATTCCAACCATATACATAATCATCACAAGAATTAGAACTGTGAGTAACCCCCCGGCAAAAACAAATAGGTATTGAGCTTTCAACCCTTTGAACTCGACTGTTCGCCCTATTCCTTTATTTATATTCCATTTATTCATGAGCTTAGATTTAAAGGTTAAGAAGACCTTGAATTTTGTCCAGCCTTAGTTCTCGCTGTAACTAAAATTCTGATTGGTTAATCCAGGAAAAACGATCTTAAAATCGTCGCAGCGACAATCAGGAAAATACATGCGCCAAACCATGAAGCAGCAGTTTTTGAAGTATCAGGGTCACCACTGCTAAATTTGTTATAGACTTTCACTCCTCCGATCAGGCCCACAACAGCCCCGATTGCGTAGATTAATTTTGTTGCTGGATCAAAGTAGGAGGTCACCATTTGACTCGCTTTGGCAATACCAGCGATACCATCTCCCTCTGCAAAAACTTCATTGCTCAGGAACAACAATAGCCCGATTGCCAGCAGAAATTTAAATTTTCGATTTTTCATGTTTCATTACATTTTAAGTTCGTAATACCCGCACCTACGGGCTTGGAAACAAAGGTGTAGCAGGAATGAAGGGCTATTGGGGAGAGTGGTATAGACAGGACTAAATTGGCCTAAGGTTTCCTAATGGATTACCCTTTGGGCATAAAAAAACCGCCAAACTTTTTATGCCTGGCGGTTTGCTTTTACGATCTATATCTTTGGTCCTCTTTTGTTTTTGGAAGCTTTTTTCTGTGGTTTAGCAGCCTCTTTAATAGGTTTCTTTAACCTATTTTCAGCAATTAATTCATCTATACCTGTCGCTTTCCAGGGAACAACCTTTGCTTCAAATTCCAGCTTTAACCCAACCCATTTTAGATCGTCCGTTTCCGGCCACCCATGTCGCCGGTTCCAGCCAACCGGATCTAATACCTTCACATCAGGAATTTCAACAAATAAGAGATCTTTCGGATATTCAGTGATATTGTCGTAGTCAAGTTTACCGATTTCATGCGTTCGTGGATTGTAGGGAAAAGCATAGGAATTGGTTTCAACCAAATAATAATCATCGAGCTCATCAAAACGAATACCCATTGTTGAAAAATCATCTTTCGGTCGTAAAAGATCTATTCGCGCATCGGCGTAGAAAATGTGATCATCAATTGTGATAGTTGGAAGTTGCCCCGAAGAAATCCGCTTTTTGAGCAGATCCTGATCAACCATAATTTCAAAATCACTTGACGTCTTAATCTCCTCCTGGGACTTATTGTACTTACGAGCCATGCCTTCGGGATCTAATTTTACCAATGGAGGAAGGTCAACCACTATGGTTCTGCCTGTAGCTTGATCGTAGTGTTCAAATGCATATCCTTTATTTCCAAGATCGTTCATTTGCCATAACAAATAAGTATTTTTTGGATCTGATTTTTCCCATATATTATTGTTCTGAACATCGATGATAAATTCAAAATTTTCCCATTTAAATACTGGCAAGTTTGTTTCCATAGCTCTTTCTATTGTTGTTAATCGTTAATTTCTGCTACCTAAAAGTCAGGGAAATAATAGCGGAATGGAATAATAGTGAACATTGGAACCTTATTTTTCCTACGAAGTCTTCCTTGGATCTTGAACCTTACTTACTAATCTATACTATATAGTCCAATAGCGCATTATCAGGGTCATTTGCTAAATAAAATCGTCTATATCAAAATTTTTAAAGTTATCCTGCGGATCAAAAGCAACTACTTGATCGCTTTTAAGATTTTTATCAAGTAGTGCTGCTACCTTTTTTGAAGCATCTCCAATTGAATGCTCCAAAAGATTATATAATTCAGTACCTTGAATTTTTTGCATGACATCAAGGACGACATTTTCCTGTTGGGGTTCAAGATCGTTTTGCTGGAGCAGTTTACCGACATTCATCAATTCTTCAAGTGAAACACCTTGACTGAATCTGTCATCATAAGGTGGAAAATCATCCTCGGACAAATCTTCATCTTCCATCGGATCTGATGGCATATCTTCTACCAGAACTGAACTGTCAAGATTATTTATATGCGCTTTAGATTGATCGATTTTTGCACTCATCAACATCCTATTCTTTATGTTGTCTTCAAGTAACCTCGGATTTTCATTGTCCTTATTTGTTCTGCCCATAATATCCGGCAAAGTGGACGAATCCGGCTTCGGTTCCGCTGTTTTCCTGGACTTAACAATTTTCACTTTATCAACAGCAAGCAAGATGATAATGATGAATAGGCAGACCATGATCACAATTTGTATTAAACCTTCCATAACCTGGTCAAAAAAGTGTTTTACAGTTAGCTTCAAATTCTTCGACGATTATCGCCTCAAACAGGTCAAAATGATGGGAAAGTATATTGTCGAGGTATGCATAAAGGGGAATCTTGTCCCCGCCTATAATTTGGGCAATCCGGGATAAACGTTCATGGTATTCCTGTCTCAGGTAGATACTTTTCTCACCCCTTTTGTCCATATCTTTTCTGTCCAGAAACAGCTTTCCGTATGTTCCTTTAACAATTCTTGTTTTTTGATTTACCTTAATAGTAACTTCAACATTTTTGCTTGTCTTTTTCATGGTCTATTATATTATAGGTTTAAATCGGTCGTTGAAGTAATCCGTAATGTCACCTCCAAATTCTCGAAAATGATATTCCAAAATATTGTCGATGTACGAGTAAAGTGTTACTTTATCTTCCCTTGTCAATTGTACAATTCTTAGCAAACGTTCGTGAAATTCTGATCGAATGTATACCACCTTCCCACTTCTTCCTGACGGAAATCGGTTAACCAGGAACGTCTCTTCGTAATCCACTTTTTTGGATGACGTCGTTTTTGCCTTCTCGCGCGGTTTGCTCTCTATATGTTCTTCCTGCTTTGAGATAACCTTTTCCGGAGCTGGCTCATCTCCGCTCATAATCTGCATCAGATAATCTTCGTCGACGACAGGTTTTTCAAAATCTTTTCGTCCCTTTCCTCTTGTCATTTTTCCAATATTTTATAAGTGAATGATCCTTAGAAACTCCGCAATAAAAAGGTCAAAACGGGTAACCTTCAGGAGCTGCAATTCAGCTGGTAAAAGGCTTGATCTGAAGACATAATTGATCGTATCATCAGTTTCTTTTCTGAAGCGCTTGCTATCCCGGATACCTGTTTTCATGATAAGTAGATCAAGCTCCTCGATCACATCTTGGTATGCTTTGTATAAACCGGTCTTTTCCCGGCCATCAACCTGATTCCAAAAAAGCCAAAGGGCCGGCGCTTTATTCTCGCCCTCTGATGGTGGAAGTTGAAGAAAAGCCTTACTGAAGGCAAGGGTACTTTCAACAACAAGCCTGTCAGCCGTGATGGGGGAAAATATAAAATCCATTGCTTGAAGGGCTGTTAAAACTCCTTTGGTATTAGCCGTGCCGGGTAGATCAAAGAATATGATGTCAGGCTCAACCGAAAGTTGACCTACGTTTTCCAAAGCTGTTTTTAGCGCATTGTCTGCTTTACTCTTAATGATCGGGTAAGCCTTCTTATTGACGGACTGAAACTGCTTCATGGCAGCTTTTTTATGGTACTCACTATTCATAATGGCACTTTTATCCCGTTCCCTCATATTACTCAGGCTATATTGCGGAAAATCACAGTCCATCACTAAAACATTAAAACCTAACCGATAATGTAGCGCGCTGGCTAGCAAAGTCGTGATTGTGGACTTCCCTACTCCTCCTTTTTGCGTGTAAATACTAACCTTTAAAGGTTTCTTCATTTTTTCCATTGCTTATATATTATTAATTGTTTTACCATTTGCTCGCAAGCACCAGAACCTATTTTACCTTTTGATTTCTAGGAAAGCGGTACATAAAATCTTTCCTATGCTTTTCTGTATGGCCTTTTCCATAATTACCAAAGGGGAAATATGCCTCTCAAAAAAGTTATATAACCATACAGACATATCTGCAAAAGGCATTTTTCAAACTTTACTGCTTTTCCTCTTTTATGCTTTTATATTTTTATGCTTTTATATTTTTAAAACCTAATACTTTTATTACCTGAAAATTGACAGTTTGCCAAACCGATCAAATTGCAGTTTTATTAATCTTCCCGCTTTGTTGTAAAGGAAACCAGTTTTAATAGTGAATAAGGCTAATATGAACATGCTAGCCTATATTTTCCAGAATTGACTTAACAATTTAAGATTAACATCTATTCTAATACTTCTTACTATTTCCGTTCCCGTGAACGGAGCAAGTTGTGTTTTGAGTGCCTCAAAACTCGTTTTGTGCCCCAAAACGACTTGCTCCTGCCGAGGGCTTAGTGCATCCTCCGAAGTCGGATGCACTATTTAGATTTCTTTTCATCCCTTGTATTCTTTTTCGGATGTTAGAAGCCTAATTAGGAAAGGATGAGCAAATAGCAGGTTTCTACATTGAGAACAGCTATGTTTTGTCAAAAAGATATGAAAGCACAACACAAAGGCGGGAGAAATCCAAAATTAAACAGGGCGGTTCATCGCTATGTTTTTCGGTTAACAGATACAGAAAACACAAGGTTTTTATCACTCTTTGAGCAGAGCGGATTAGATACAAAAGCAAAGTTTATTGTTTCACTTTTATTTGAGAGGCGAATAAAATCAATCAAAATAGATGCAGGCGCGAACGAATACACAACAAAATTAACACAGTTCTTCGCACAATTTAGAGCCATCGGGGTGAATTACAACCAGGTCGTAAAGGTGCTACATACAAACTTTAGTGATAAAAAAACGATTCTTTATATTGCTAAATTGGAAAAGCACACTCTTGAACTAGCCAGTTTATGCAAGGAAATTCTGATCCTCAGCAAGCAGTTTGAAGCAGAGTACCTGCTAAAAAAAGAAAATTAATGATTGCAAAAATTGGAAGAGGAACAAATATCTATGGTGCTTTACTGTACAATCACAGCAAAGTTCTCGCTGATAATGGTGCCATTTTACACCTTCATAATATGAAGGAAACGGCTGATGGAAATTATACAGCAATGCAACTCTTATCTTCATTCGCGCCTTATTTAGTAGCAAATAAAAACACCGAGAAAACAGCTCTTCATATTTCGCTTAATCCAGATCCAGCAGATATTATTTCAGATGAAGACTATATAAAGATTGCTGAGGAATACATGCGAAAATTGGGATATGGCGAACAACCTTATGTCATCTTTAAACATACGGATATCGAGCGTTCGCATATACACATTGTTTCAACAACTGTGGATCGTAAGGGTATTAAAATTCCCGATTCGTTTGAAAAGAAAAAATCAGTGGATATTTGTAGAGAACTCGAAGCCAAGTTTAACCTATCTCCTGCAACAGAAAAGCAGCTTCTTGATTCCAGCATCCCATTAAATCCAGTGAATTATTCAAAAGGAAATATCAAAGCTCAGATCGCATCTGTTGTTCGCTATCTTCCCAAATATTATCAATTCCAGACCCTGGGCAGTTATAATGCATTGCTATCACTTTTTAATATCACCTCCGAGCATATTAAAAAAGAATACAAAGGTGAAATTAAAGAGGGGCTGGTTTATTTCGCAATGGATGAAAACGGAAATAAAGTTAGTAATCTATTTAAATCTTCCCTTTTTGGCAAACAGGTGGGACTAAAGGAACTCAGAACTCATTTCGATAAAAGTAGAACGAACAGCGCAGCAGCGAAATCTTCACTAACAGAGTTTATACTGCAGGCAATGCAGCTGAATCCTGATGAAAAGAATTTTAAGGATTATTTGATCCAGCATGGCATTAATACTGTTATCAGAAGAAATGAACAAAACAGGATTTACGGCATTACCTTCATTGACCATAACACCAAAAATGTGTTTAATGGTTCCCAGCTCGGAAAGCAATTCTCAGCGAATGTATTTCAAGATCTATTTTCGAGTTCTGGTTTAAAACTGAGTGAAATGGCACAACCTATTCTCATTAATCCAACAAATTCAATTAAAAATACAAGCACAACAGATGCCTTACATCCATTTTTTGATTTTATGATGAATCTTTCTAATCTTGATGGTTTTGGGCTGCTTGATTCTCTCCTCCTAGGAGGTTTTTCAGAAGAGCCCGAAGAACAAGCTTTTGAATACAATATGAAGAGAAAGAAACGAAATAAAAGAACGTAACTTTTACCAATCTTTCTCCGTTTGATAATTTTTATTAAGATCTCCCCAAAAAAATATTGCTCCGTCTTTAATGCTATAAGGCAATACCATTTGGTACTTTTTTCTAAGTTTTCTGAATATTTCTATTAAAACGATGTCGTAACCATCTGATTGACCAAGAAGAACAATTGCTGAAGCTTTAGTGTCAGAATCTTCCAAATCTATGTTTACTTCCTTGACTAGTAAATCATAAATTTGATTTTCTGTGAATGTTTCATACACTGTCATTGTATCAACAATTTCGCCTGAGCGAAGAAGGACCCGAAATGGTTTGAACTCGCCCATTTGAAGCAAAAAAAAGCCAGCGCGTTCTTTGAGCGCCTCTAATAATTCCTGCATATTTCCAGCATTTTTTTGTGTTAAAAAAAAGCTACCTTAGGGTAGTCGTGGTCGGAAGAAATTCCGGCCCTTTTACTCATCCAATCTTTCTAATTCTTCATTTAAATCTCTGCTAAATCCCTCAATATCATCTACAAACTCCGACTTTCCATTTACTGGAAATATATTTATTGAGAATTATTCTTCTTCATCCTGACGTATTTGAATCTCTCCCTCTTTCATCAGGAATTTGTATCCAAAAGGTATTGCTAAATATTTTAAAATATCTGGCCGAGCAAAGGCAACATGATAAAAATGTACCATTTTTAATGACTTAATATCGTCATTATAATCATCTGTGATAAGATACCATCCACTCTCATCTTGAGGCGAGTCATATCTTATTCCTTCAATATCCTTTCCTTCATAGACACCATCTGAAATAACAACTGATTGATTGAAGTTTGGAAAAAGAGGAATAAGATTATGTTGCCAACATATTTCACTTTGTTCTCTAACAACTGAAATTGCCGTATCACAACCTTTATTAGAGTCACTACCGTTAGAGTTTGCTTCATAGAGATCAAAGCATTTATCTTCATCTAGTTTAAATTGTAAAAGCCATGAATAATAACCAATATTTTGATTTTCGGAAATAATTGGCTTGCTATCTGTAAT